>Ga0154971_117_pt1 | contig 39680 bp, 46 predicted proteins | sample RifCSPhighO2_01_FD_105939 | JGI IMG/M metagenome (GOLD analysis project Ga0154971, IMG submission 105939) | Candidatus Liptonbacteria bacterium RIFCSPHIGHO2_01_FULL_56_18b
GCGGGAGCCGTTCGACGTTGAGCAAAGTGCAAAAAGAACTCGGCGTGGTGCTCATCGATATCGGGTTCGGCACGACCGCCATGTCGATATATCATGAGAACAAGCTTTCGGGAGTCGCGATATTTCCGGTTGGCGCCGGCAATATTACGAACGACCTCGCCGTGGGTCTGCGCATCCCCGTCGAAGTTGCGGAGAATCTTAAGCTGCACTACGGCTATGCCGTGGCCCGCGAGATGAGTTCGAAAGAAGCGGTGGATCTTCAAAAATTCTCTCCAGAGACAAAGGGTTCTGTATCACGGCGGTACATCGCGGAGATCATCGAGCCGCGGCTTGCGGAGATTTTCGAATTCGTGAATAATGAGATAAAATCACTGGGGAAAGCAGGGCAGCTTGCAGGCGGGGCGGTCTTGGTCGGCGGCGGCGCAAAGCTCCCTGGCATGACCGAACTCGCGCGACAGGAGTTGAAGCTTTCAACCCAGATCGGTTCTTCGATGAACGACGCCTGGGCGTCTCCCTCCACGGCCTTTTCCGAGGTGTTTGAGGACCCGGAGTATGTGAATGTCCTGGGGCTCGCCTTGTGGGGCTTTGATCGAGGCGGGTGGCAGGCGACGGGAGCGGGACTCACAAGCCGCATGAAAAACATCCTAAGATACTTTTTGCCTTAACCATATATGAAGAAAACCAGGAAACAGTTACGGCAGAGGAGGGGATTGCCGCTCGCCACCATTAAGGTGGTAGGCGTCGGCGGCGGCGGCGGGAACGCGGTTTCCCGGATGAGCCGCAATTTCATTCGCGGCGTTGAGTTCGTGGCAATCAATACCGACCATCAGGATCTCGACCATTGTGAGGCGCGGCACAAGGTGTACATCGGCAGGAACCTTACTCGTGGCCTTGGAACAGGGATGAATCCTGAACTCGGGCGGCAGGCTGGCGAAGAGAATCGTTCGGAGATCGCGGAGGCGGTAAAAGGGGCTGACCTCGTGTTCCTTACGGCGGGATTTGGCGGGGGAACTGGTACCGGCGTGTCGCCAATCGTTGCCGAAGTTGCAAAGCAAAGCGGGGCATTGACTCTCGCGTTCGTGACGAAGCCGTTCGCGTTCGAGGGAAGCCAGCGTCAGCGGATCGCGGAAGAAGGATTGCTGCGCCTTAAAGATAAAGTAGACGCATTGATCGTGGTCCCCAACGACCGGATCTTCAGCGTTATCAGCAAAGACACCCCGCTCCTCAAGGCGTTCGAGGCGATTGACGACGTGCTCCGGAATGCGCTTTTGGGCATCGTGGAGCTGATCGTAACCCCCGGCATTGTGAACGTGGACTTCGCGGACGTGCGCACTATTATCCAAGATACGGGATCCGCGATCGTGGGCGTAGGGGTCGCCTCGGGCCAGGACAGGGCGGTCAAGGCGGTGAATTCCGCGCTGAACTCGCCGCTCTTGGACGTAAATCCCGAGGGCGCACGGGGAGTGCTCCTCAGCATCTCGGGCGGGCGGGACATAAAGATGAACGAGGTAAACGACATCGCGAAAGTAGTGAGTGATGCAGTCGATCCTTCTGCGAAGATCATTTTTGGGGCGTACCACGACCGGCACTTGCGCGAGCACGCGCTCAAGGTGACCTTGATCGCCACGGGCTTCAGCGGATCAGTGCAGCCCGCCCCGCTCTTTACGACGTATCTTGGGGCGAGCGATGCACGAAGGAGTTTTTTGGGGAATACGCGGGTCGCTGAAGAACCCAAGAAAGGAAAGGTGTCTGAAGTCAAAGAAAAAAGCGTGACAACCGCGGCGGCTGCTGCGGCGGACATGGAAGCGGATCAACAGGAAACGAAAGCCAAGAAGAACGAAAGCGATACGTGGGACATCCCGACCTTCCTTAGGAGACGGAAGCGCTAGGATTCGGTGTCTTCTCCTTGCTGCGGAGCGTCGAGCGCCACCGGCTCGATGCCTATGGGTTTTCCCGTGATCCTCAACACATCCTTGTCGATCTTGCCGAATTCTTTATAGGCCTTGTTGTACATATTGACCGACGTGCCGAGGTGCGTACCGAGTTTCTCTAAAAACGCGTCGTAGTTGCCGAGGTGCCGGGCGAGTTCGCCGATGTTCTTCCGGATCTGTTCCGCGGATTTATTGATCTCCACCTGCCGGAGACCTTGGATCACGGTCTGCAGGTACGCGAGGAACGAGGTGGGCGAGACAATGAAGACGCGCTTCTCTCCCGCGGCGTATTCTACGAGGTCCCTCGCATTGACCGCGCCTACTTTGTTCACGAGGAGGTCATAGTAGAGCGCTTCCGAGGGGATGAACATGAATGCGAATTCGATCGTGCCTTCCGCGGGCCGGATGTACTTCGCCGTCTCATCGATGCGGTTCTTGAGGTCGGTGCGGAGGAGGTCTTCAAAGCGTTTGCGGTCTGTATCGGTTTTCGCCTCGAGGAGCCGGTTGTAGTTCTCCAGGCTGAATTTCGAGTCGACCGGGATGACCCTCTCTTGGTAGAAAATTACGGCGTCGACAATATCTCCGCTTTTGAACGGGTACTGCATCTGGTAGCTCCCTGGGGGCAGGACGTTCTTGAGGACGGTCTCGAGGTAGTATTCGCCGAGGATACCGCGCTGTTTCGGGTTTTTGAGGATATCCTGGAGGTTTTTGAGCTGGTCCGCGAAATTGACCACCTGGCGGTTGGTCTCATCAAGTTTCGCGAGCCGCTCCGTGACGTTTTCGATGATCCGCGTCGAGTGTCCGAATTGCGCCTGTATCGCCTTAGTGGATTCGCCGAGCTTCATATCAAGCGTCCGCGTGAGCTCGCTTATCTGATTCTGCAGCATGATGAGTGATTGGTCGTCTTCTTTCGGCCGCCGACCCTCAAAAAGCCGCCACAAAAAATAAGCGCCTACCGCAACCGCAACGAAGATGAGAGAAAGTACGAGTTCGATCATGAGTATGGTTGTATCCTACCGCACTTTCTTTGAAAGTGGAACGGAGACTGAACGCCGCGGGTATTAATACCCCGTGAATTCCTCGGTTTTGATATTGTCGCCGTCCACGTCCAGCCGCGCGAGGATTCCGAGCATGGCGCCGACCATTACGGGCGGACCGGCGAGGTAAAATATCGCGCGCGCGAGATCGGGAACGCTTTTTTTCATCATTGTTTCGTCAATTCTTCCAGATTCGTGTTTCCAGTCCGAATCATGACTGTCGGTTATCGTCGCGACGAGCGTGAAATTTTTATTTTCCTCCTGCGCGCTTTCGAGGTCCTTAAGGAACGCGGATGCCTGCGGAGTGCGGTTGGAATAGAAAAGGTAGATGCGGTGGGGGAGCCGTTCCTCGGCTGCCCAGATGACCATGCTCCGCATGAGCGTGATGCCGATCCCTCCCGCAAGCATGACCGCTGGACGCGCGGCGTCGCGGTGGAGCGCAAGCGACCCCATCGGCCCCGCGACCTTCACGCGAGTGCCCAAAGGGACAATCTTCAGGCTGTTTTTGAAAGCGGTCGGCCGCATGCGGGTCGCGATCAGAATGGACGCTGGTTCATTCGGAGAGCTTGCGATCGAGAATGTCCTGTTATTGCCTTCTGCGTCGGTCGCGGGCGGGTCAATGAGCGTGAGGTCCACGTGCTGGCCCGCGCGGAACGAGAACCCGCTCCCGCGGGTGTCAAAGGTAAACGCGAGCGTATCTTCCGCGATCTCTTCTCGGCGAGAGAGAGGGAAAAAGTATTCCGCCATCTCCTGCGCTATTTCCTGTCTTTCCCGCCGCCCGCGAGTTTCGCGAGGAGTTCGTTTTGTTTTTCGAGTCGGGCGAGGATCGCTTCGATTTCCTGCTCTGCGCGCCGGTTCACCTCGAGATCGGCCCGCGCGCGAATCTCTGCGTGCCGGTCCTCAAGGTTTTGTCCGAGGAGAAGGAGGGGGAGGAGGAAAAGCTGGATAAAGTTCGAGATGAAAAGCCACAAGACGAATGCGGGGAAGGGGTCGAATCGCAGCTCCGCCGGCGCGGAAGTGTTCCAGATGAGCCAGCACGCCGTCCAGACGAGTATGACCGCGAAAAACCCCATGCTTCCTACGTATTTCGTGATAAGAAGGGCGAGCCGTTCGAGTTTTGTGAGTCTCTCGCGGTGCTCGAGGTGGGTATTTTGAAGCGGCCTGCGGAGCGATCTCAGCTCTTCTAGCGTGGGGATGGGGGACATGCTTCCATCATACGGCATTCGTTTCCCGCTTGCCATTCCTTGGGGGAACAAAAAAACCGCGCGTGGCGGCAGAGGCGAAAGGCATAAAGCAAAGATTCCTGTGTTCCTTTACAGGAATCTTGCTTTCCTGTGGTTCCCACAGGATGGCGGCTTTCGCGTCGTGTGGGGTCTGATTCCGCAGTTTTTCAACATGGTGCCCTCAGCGGTGAGTCCGCAGACCTACCGCGATATGTGGGACCTGTAAATGTTATTACTTGACCGGAAGTCCCTCCACACGCGTAAAGCCACTATCATTTTCCCTCTATGCTCGCAAAAGTCAATAGCGCGGAGTGAAAAAACAGTGGACAACAACGCATTTTCTGTGCACAAGAAATGCATAACCAATACCTTCCGGATTATAGCGGGAAGTCCAGTTTTTTAAGCAGATCGCCCCGGATGAAGTAGAGATGGTTTTCTTTCGCGTTATACCAGCTGCGGTGCGCATCCGCGATGCGTTTCGTGTTCTCCTGCAGGTCGTCCTCAATATCCAGGAAGTCAACTCCATCGGTGCCCTCTATAAAGAGGTGGCGCGCGTCGCGGTACCACGTGATGCGCTGGGCAGAGCTCCGCTCTCCCAGATTAAATCGCCAGTAGTCCTTACCCGCGAGCGAAAATACCTCAATGGCGCGGCGTTCAAGCGCCGCCGCCATTTGCCCGTCGCCGCTTATAGAGAAATCCTTGACGTCGCTCGCGATGTGGGAGATCGTCTGCGCCTGCGGGGTGGCAATGAAAAATTCTCCGTTGTCCTGCAGGATGCCCAAAAGGCCCCTGCCTCCCCAGGCGATTTTCATGGTTTTTCCGGGGAGCGTAGGAGGAATGTCGCGCATCGTTTCCGCAGACCGGTCGTAGAGGACAAGGCGTATCCCGCCGGCCTTCTCAGCCATTGTCCACGCGATCCAATCCGTTGAAACAGCGACTTTCCCGAACACCGAGCTTGTGGAACTGCTGAGCGGGAGCGCGACTCCCGTTTCCATATCAAAGAGCGTAATGGCTCGCGGTGTCGCGGCGATCACGCGTGATCGACTCAAAGGGTCCAGCATTGCTGCCGTGCCTGGCGAAGAAAGTGTCAGGCCGGCTGTTCTTGCTGCGGCAGATAGATTTTGCGAGGTGCTTGCCTCGAGGTCGTTTAAAAAATACGCCCCTGTTCTCTCGTCGAGAGTCAGGGCGCGCAAGGGACCTTCGACAAAGTCGGTTACGCGGGTACCGGAGAGCTTTGCCTCGCGCCATACGAGGCCGCCTTTCTGATTTTTCCAGATAATTTCATCGCCCACGGCCCAGAAATCCCGCACCGGCTCTTTCACGGAGGACGTTGCTTCGTTGGGCACGAGCACCGCATATTTTATCTCGGATACCTCGGCCGGACGCACGGTGATGGTCCTTTGCCACGGTTCATAGTGCTCGCGGGTGACGGCGAGCTGATAATTTTGCGGCAGAAGGTTGCTTATAAAGGTCCCGCGGTCGAAAAAGCCCGGATTTTTCTTTACGGGCTGTCCGTCAAGCGCGAGGTCGGCGTCGTACGGAAAACTGCGTATATAGATCGCTCCTACTTTGGTAATGCTGAAGTGCCGGATATCGAGCCTCCAACCTAAGGCGTAGCCAACCGCGATGCTTCCCGCGAGGAGAAATAAGGCGCACAGAGAATAAAATAGGCGCCTCCGCCATGCATGGGTCATCTCCCCCAATGTATACAATTGCGATTTGTTTGTAAAACAGGAACCTGGTCTGTTATACTGCAAGTGGTCCTGCCTACGATTTCGGATCAAACAACTTTTAAAAGGGAGGACAATATCGTTTTAGCCTGCGGGCTATAATTGAGTCCACCCACCTGGTATAAAGCCGGGATATCGAGGCAGGGCCCTTGCTTACAGCCCCCCGACGCGCGTCGGGGTTTTTGGTTCTCGTCAAATCAGCAGTCGGGCCAGGCGGAATCGAACCGCCGACATACCCACCCCAAGGGTACGTATTACCACTATACTATGGCCCGGGACATGAATCATTTTACAATGAACGGCGAGACGTACTACCGGACAGCCTGCTTACGTCTTCGCCCGGGATTTTCTGTGGAGATTCTTAAGGCACGACGTGCAGATCAATTTTCGCACGCCATCCACTTTCGCGTACTGCAGGTTCGGATATTTTCGTGATGACGAAGTAGGATTATAATGGCCGCGCAGCAGCTTCCGCTTGCCGCGGATGATAGACCCTTTGCCGCAGATCGTGCATTGTCGCATGGGAGAAAAGAGAGCGAGCAGTTAATCAACCCTCACCCTCAGCTTTTTCGTTTTCTTTCTATTGAGCTTCGGGAGCTTTACCGTGAGGATTCCGTTTTTAAGCGAGACCGTTGATTCATCCGCGTCGATCTCCTGGGGGAGGATGATGGATCGCGAGAACCGACCCCAGTAGCACTCTTGGTAGAAATAATCCTCGTCTTTCACCGGGGATTCGCGGCGCCGCTTCCCTCGGATCATCACGGCGTCCGTCGTAACGTCAATATCGAGGTCGTCCGGCCTCACGCCCGCGATCGCCGATTCGATAATGATGTCGTTCGGCGTTTGATACACGTCGATCGTGAGCTGGCCCTCCGGGCCTTCGTCCATCGGCTCGGGCTCGTCTCTTTCTCGCTCCAATGGTTTTGTCGTCATTTTGTCGTGTGGTTTTGCGTGTTTCTCGCGGCGGGGGACCGGCGCGCCGCTTTTGGTAAGCTTTACCGCCGGCTGTATCCCGGGCGAGTGCGACCTTGCCAATTCTTCGAAAAATCTATCTTCCGAGTTCACCATGATCCTGTGCCATGCGCGGTCCGGCCGCTATATGTTTCTCGTCCTCAATTTCTCAAAGTCATTCAGCATAAAGAAGCCGACGATCACTACCGCTATGATGGCATAGGCAATGTTGCCGTAGCTCAGTATAAGATAGTTAAAGAACGAGTGCAAGATGGTGGCAAATACTATGCCTCGGAGAAGGATACTCCTCGCGCCGAACCCCCGGATGCTTTTCGCCCAGTAGAAACCGACAAGCGCAGACGCAAGGACGTGGAGGAGCGTGGCGCCGACGAATCGGAACGAGATCGTTTCAAATATGTTGCCAAGGAGCGTGAGGCCTTCCGGCGTCGCGTGCACGGCGCCGATATTCTCCACGGTCGCGAATCCCAGCGCGGCGACCACCATATAGATCATGGCGTCAACGGGTTCGTCGAATGCGCGGCTGCGGTAGACCGTAAGATACGCGGCTGCGAATTTCGCGAGCTCTTCGACAAGCGCGAGTACCACGAGCGCGAACACCGTAAGGCGCCCGCCGCCGATGCCGAGGAGAATGGGGTTCATCAATTTTTCGGCGACGAACGCGATGACCGCCCACACCATTCCCAAAAGGAATACGAGCGCGAGCAGACGCTTCGGCTCGGGGTGGCGGTCTTCTTGGAGATAGAAGAGGAGCCATACGATCCCCGGGAGAAGCGCGAGGAGAATGGTCAAGAATGTCATGTCACCACGGCTGAACCATAAGAAGAGAGCGGGGGCGGAGGTTGCGGAAGATCTCTTCGGTGATGAACGGCATGAACGGGTGGAGCATGGTGAGGCATTCTATAAGAATCGTTTCCAGGGTATGGTAAGCAGCTGCTTGATTTTCCGCCGCAGCAAGCTCTTCGGAACCGGCGGTTCGGTGGCTCCGGCGGCCGCCGACCGCCTGCGCTCTCGGCGCGCCGGCTCCTTCGGAGACCAAGCCCGGCGCGCCTCCGAGAGCTTCCTCAGGGCTTGCTGCGGCTCTAAGTCGCGGCTTGTATTCCTCTATGATCTTGTCCGCAAACGTATGCCAGATGTAGTGGTAGGTTTTTTCTGCCGCGAGGTGAAATTCGAATTTTTCTATATGCTTCGCGACCTGGGATTTTACCTTTTGCGCGTGGGCAATATGCGTGCGGTCGGCGGCAGAGAGGACTGGCTTTACCGCCCGGCCGGGCTTATGCATAAGGATAAATCGCGCGATATTCCAGACCTTGGTCGCGAAATTCCTATACGCCCGGATTTTGTCCTCGGAAATAGCAGTATCTTTTCCGGGAGTGTTGCCGGCGACGAGCGCCATCCGCACTGCATCCGTGCCGTAGGTATCGGCAACGCCAAGGGGGTCGATCACGTTGCCTTTTGATTTGGACATTTTCTGCCGGTCTTTATCGCGCACCAAGCCGTGGAGATATACTGCCTTGAACGGGACTTTCCCGGTGCGGTAGAGGCCGAACATGACCATCCGTGTCACCCAGAAAAACAGGATATCGTAGCCGGTTTCCATCACGTCGGTCGGGTAAAAGGTTTTATAATCCTCCGACGCTTCGGCGCCGACGTCCCGACCCGGAGTCGGCGTCGGGATCGGAGTCCCGACCTTGCGTCGGGATTTGCCACCTTCTTTAAAGCCCAAAGCAATGAAGGGCCACTGCCCGGACGAGAACCAAGTGTCAAACACGTCGGGGTCTTGCTGCCAGCCGGGTCCAGGACTCTCCGCGCTGATCGCGATCTCGTTCCTCCTAAACCATGCCGGGATGCGTATGCCCCAGACGATTTGCCGGGAAATGTTCCAGTCGCGGATGTTTTTTAGCCAGTGGAGGTAGACCTTTTTGGAGTGCGATGGGAAGAATTTGATTTTTTGCGCAGCGGCGATCGCTTTTTTTGCGAGCGGCTGCATCTTTACGAACCACTGCGGTTTTGGCAAGGGTTCCAAGGTAGAGCCGCATTTATAGCACGTCGCGACTTGGTGGACGTAGTTCGGGTCAACTTTCTCCAGTATGCCGATCTTCTGTATCGCTTCTGCGACGCGCGCCCGCGCCTCAGCGACTTTTAGTCTTTTGAACTTCCCGGTTTCGTCCGTAAGCCGGCCGTCCTCGCCGATGATGGTTTTCGGACCCGGGATCTCGTTCTTGTGCCGTTGCCAGATCTCGTAGTCGGCTTGGTCGTGCGCCGGAGTGACCTTGACCACGCCCGTGCCAAAATGCGGGTCTACTGCTTCGTCCGCGATCACCTTGAACGTGAGCAGACCCAAGACCCCTTTCGCCTCTATGGTTTTTCCGACGTATTTCTGATAACGCTTGTCTTTTGGATTTACGGCGAGCGCGGTGTCGCCGAACTTGGTTTCCGGCCGGACCGTGGCCAAGGTGAGCGGCCCGTACTTGATGTAGTAGAGCGGGTCGGTTTTCTCCACATATTTCACTTCCAAATCGGAAAGTGCGGTTCTGTGTTTTGGGCACCAGTTCACCACGCGCAGATCGCGGTACACGAGGCCGTCGTCGTGCATTTTCTTGAACGTCGCATACACCTGCTCGACCACCCTCGGCTCCAGGGTGAACACTTCCCGTGACCAATCGCAGGACGCGCCGAGCTTGCGCAGCTGCGCTTCCATAGTCTTTTTATTCTTTTGCGTAAAATCCCACATTTCTTTCCACAGCGCATCGCGGTTCATGGTAAAGCGATTCCGCCCCTCTTTTTCCAGTTTCCCGTCAAAGACCACCTGGGTTTCAAATCCGGCGTGGTCTGCGCCAGGCAGCCAGAGCGTGCGCTTGCCGCGCATCCTCGAGTAGCGGATCATAATGTCTTCTAAGGTTACGAAAAGCGCGTGGCCGATATGAAGCGGGCCGTTCGCGTTCGGCGGCGGCATTATGATGCAATAGGGCTTGCGTTTGTGCGCGTCAGGCAAATTATCCGGGTTAAAATACCCGGACCGTTCCCAAAGCCGATAAATTTTCTCCTCGATCTCTTTGTGCTCGTAGCGCGGGCCGAGGTCGGGCATTATGTCCTAATTCTACGCTGTTTCGTCGCCGTTTTCCATAATTATCGGCAGAAGCGGCCAACTCTACGGCCAACCCTGCAGCCTGCGCCGCTTTCCGGTTAGGCGCTATGCTATAGCATAGCGATGTGCTATGCTGGGCATATGAATCGAGAGGCCATAGGTGGCGAGAGCAGGACTGGCAAGAGGAAGCTATGGACGGCGCCGCCAATAAACAACTACGCTTCCCGAACGGAGTGGGAAATTGCCTGTTGGAGGAAAATTCTAAAATCCAGAGAATTGCTGCGGCTACTTACCACCGACCATGAGCGCCACGACTTAGTAATGCGCGCCTCTGCCCTAGCCGGCTTAATTGCCGGTAAGAGCTACAAGCAAATCGGTAGGGAATTATGGCTTTCTCCACAGACGGTAAGCGGAATTAAACAGGTTTTAAACGGGAAAACTTATCGGAGTTACTTGGAGAGAAGTAAGAAAGAACGGAAGAAGAGAGGATATAGCACCGGTCCGGCGCGTCGTTGGGCGAAGTATCGCGGGAGACCTCGCCGCACAAAATACGGGATAATTTATTTACCGCGTTGAGCGTCATGCTGCAGTATAGCGGCGGGATACGGCACGAGGCTTTGATCTCGTAAGGGTTCTTAAATGTTTGGTCTCGTTTCGCCGCTATGCTATAGCATAGTATCCATTGGAAACGAGGCGCGTCATATATTTAATGCCCCGTTGGCTGTAAGCGGGTATTTTTTCTTGCGCCCGCCTGCGCCTTGGCTTCGGCGGGCAAGCAGATCAATATATCCTGCGGCGGCGATCATCACGGCGTTGTCGGTGTTGTATCTCATATCGGCGACCAAGAAGCGCAGGCCTAACTTCTCCACTTCTTTTTTGAGCGCGTCTCGCAAATGTTGGTTTGCGGCAACGCCGCCCGAAAGCATTATGGAGTGTGCGCTGGCACTTTTCGCCGCTCGGACCGTCTTTAGAAGAAGCACGTCAACCGCCGCCTGCTCAAAACAGGCCGCTATGTCTGCGCGCCGCGTGCGGGGATTATCGCGGAGATAGTACAATACGGCGGTTTTGAGCCCGGAAAAGCTGAAATCGTATTCGCCAGCTGGCGAAGTATCGTGCGCCATCGGCCGCGGGAAATTGATCGCCGTAGGATTGCCACGGCTCGCGAGCTTTTCGATTTCCGGCCCGCCCGGATAGGGAAGCTCCAAAATGCGCGCAACCTTGTCAAACGCTTCGCCCACGGCGTCGTCCCGCGTTTCTCCGAGTTTTTTCCAGGTTGTTAAGTTCTTCATGCGTAATAAGATGGTGTGTCCGCCGCTCACGATAAGGGCGATGGCAGGGAACATCTTTGTATAGTGAGTAGTGAGTAGTGAGTGGGGAGTAGATTTTTTGGGCAGTAAAAAACTATACAAGTGTCCTTCAAGATGATTCACGCCGACAAGCGGTTTTTTGAATTTTTTGCCGAGTTCTTTTGCGAAGTTAATACCGGTCCAAAGCGCAGGCTCAAGTCCTGGGCCGACGGTTGCGGCTATCATATCTACGTTCCGCATAATTTTTTCGCCGCCCAGTTTCCGGAACAGGATCGGAAGGTTTTTCAGATGCTCGCGTTTCGCGAGCATGGGTACGACGCCGCCGAAAGGCCGGTGGATAGGTATCTGTGAAGAGACGAGAGCTTTTGAAATATTGAATCGCGGCGCACGAAGGCCGCCGCTCGCCTTAAGAACGGCGAGCGCGGTTTCATCGCAAGACGTTTCGATGCCCAAGATGAGTTTCTTCATTTATAACTTCAAAATCATTCAATCTCAACTCAAATTTTTTCTTTCCTGATGCGATTGCTTCAAAGTATTCCGGCCAGATTTTTTTATTGATGATAGGCATGTTTTTATTTATTGTTCTTCGTCTTAATTAAATCTTTTTCAATTAATGAACGTACGTCGTTTGAATATGATTTCAACGCAATGTCATGAATAAAATTACGAACATCATTTAGGGATAGTATACCGGACTTGATAAGCGGCTTAATTGTTCTTAGAGCGAAAGCCCACGCATCTCTTTCGTCCTTAATTACTCTGTCGATCTTATCGCCTTCAATTTCTTGTTGTTCTCGTCCTGCTTCCTTAAATTCTTTCCTCGTGTCCAGTACGAAATTTCTTTCCTCGTCTGTCATAGATTCCATTATCTGTGCGTGGCCAGCTTCATGGGATAATTGTAAAATGGCTACTGGTTTTGTAATATCTTGATCTACTAATATCGTTTTTGTCTCGTCGTCTGTGCCGGCTCCGCCTAAATATCCTGAACTTGGTCTAAATATAACTTTCCATCCATCGGGGAGTATTTCAGTTGTATCCAATTTATCTTCACCGGAGCGAAATTTGTAACTTTTTAGCGTTCTCCATTGTTTTGCAAGCTCGTTTTTATTTAATGTATCCATACGGTAGCGTTGCATGGCTGGAATGAATTCTGCTTCATCACACGAAAGGGAAAGTTCAAAACTTTCTTTTTTGAAATCCCATTTTCCTTCTTCTGGAAAATCGTGAATCTCAACGATGGGAGTGTCAATTCTAGATAAGGTTTCTTTTAAAGTATCCTTTTCTAAATCTATTCTTCCTGGAGATTCTAATTTTTTTTCGAAATATTGTTCTTTCATATAACTATTTTAAGTTCCTCGGCTTTAAGGGAGATATGGGGGCCGCCGTGGGTGAGCGAGGTCGGCTGTTCTACTTGTTCAAGGAAGTCAGGGTTTGTCATATTACGTGGAGCGTTACTATAGATGTTTTCCATATGGCAGGTTGGCGACAAGTGATGGCAGCCCCGACGGGATTCGAACCCGTGTACCAGGCTTGAAAAGCCTGTGTCCTAGGCCAGACTAGACGACGGGGCCTTTTTCAATTCATGACACGATGCAAATATTATAGTATAGTAAAAACTGGATTTTTCAACCCTGAACGTCATGATCTCGCAATTCTTTCTCTTATATAACGACCACGCGATACTCGTCCTGCGGCTCGTGCTTGGCGCGATCCTTATCGCCCACGGTTTGCCGAAGCTAAGGAATTTGCGCGGCACGAGCCGGGATTTCGAGGCGATGGGGGTCAAGCCGGGAGGGGTCTTCGGGCCGCTCGCCGCGATCCTTGAATCGTTCGGCGGACTTGCCATCGCAGTTGGGTTCGCAACGCAAGTTGCCGCCGGACTTTTCGGCGTCGAATTTCTCGCGATCACGGTCTGGAAATTCTTGCGGCACGAGCCCTTGATCGGCGGCATTGAACTGGACATCATTTTGCTCGCCGCGGCGCTTTTGCTTTTGACGCAGGGCGGCGGCTGGTTCTCTCTTGATACGTTCTGGAGGGTAAGGTTCTAAAGCGAGCGTCCCCGCATGTATCGTTTTTTTGAGACCCTTCCCGGCGCGTTCGCGTGGTTCACGCTCGCCCTCATCGTAGTGTGTTCATGGCGGCTGCCGGCCGCGGTGGCGATCTTCATCATCCTGTTCGACATCTACTGGCTGCTCAAGGCGATCTATCTCTCGCTTCACCTCCGTTCCACGTTTTCCCGCATGCGGGAGAATCTCAAGGTGAACTGGATCGGGAAACTGCACGGAGAGCCGCACACGCGGGATTGGGCAGAGATCTACCACCTCGTTATCTTCCCGATGTACCGAGAGCCGTACGAGGTGGTGCGGGAGAGCTTTGAGAGCCTCCGCCGGGCGGACTACCCATTGGATAAGTTCATCGTGGTGCTCGCCACGGAAGAGCGGGTTGGCGCCGAAGCTCGAGCCCTCGCGGAGAAGATCAAAAGCGAGTTCGCCCCATCCTTTTTCAAATTCCTCGTCACCGTTCACCCCGAGGGGCTCCCAGGGGAGATCTCCGGCAAAGGGTCGAACGAGACGTGGGCCGCGAAAGAAGCCGTGCGTCTCGCGATCGACCACGCCCGCATTCCTCACGAGCGCGTTCTCGTTTCCGTATTCGACGTTGACACGCACATCTTTCCGGCATATTTCAGCAGGCTGACCTATGTATTTTTGCATGCCGCAGACCGGCTGCGCGCGATGTATCAGCCCATCCCGCTTTTCACGAACAACATTTATCAGGCGCCCGCACTCGCGCGCGTGGTCGCGTTCTCCGCCACGTTCTGGCAGATGATGCAGCAGTCGCGTCCCGAGCGGCTCACGACGTTTTCTTCGCAGTCCGTGCCGCTCCGGGTGCTTGAGGATATCGGCTTTTGGCATACCAATGTAGTTTCGGAAGATTCGCGGATCTTCTGGCAGGGATACCTTCGCTACCACGGCGACTTCCGCGTCGAGCCGCTGCTCTACCCCGTATCGATGGACGCGAACGTCGCGCCGACGTTCTGGGGGACCATGAAAAACCTCTATGCCCAGCAGCGCAGGTGGGGGTGGGGCGTTGAGAATGTCCCGTACATGCTGGACGGCTTCAGGAAAGATTCGCGCATTCCCCGGAGGAAAAAATGGTATTGGTCGTGGAACGTGCTCGAGGGATTCCACTCGTGGGCCACGAATTCACTCATGATCTTTGCGCTTGGCTGGCTGCCGATCGCGATCGGCGGGCAGCGGTTCCACTACACCCTTCTTTCCTACAGCCTGCCGCAGATCACGAGGTTCGTGATGGGGCTCTCTATGGTGGGCATCGCCACATCGGCGATCATCAGCATCCTCCTGCTTCCGGAGCGGCCGAAGTGGTTCTTGCGGCGGCATTATGTGCTCTATGCGCTGCAGTGGCTCTTGATCCCGATCACCCTGATAGTGTTTGGCGCTTTTCCCGGCCTTGAAGCCCAGACGCGCCTCATGCTCGGGGGGCGGTTCCGGCTAGGATTCTGGGTGACGCCCAAGTGGCGTTCTCCAGAATCGGGAAAGGGGGTAGGGGGAAAACACAAGGGTTCCCCCGTGTCGGAAGACCGCCGATAGGCGGGGTGAGAAACCGAGGGTGTCTAAGGAGTCCCGCTAGCCGGCGGGACGACGGATTGTGGGTAACGCCCAAGTGGCGGAGCCAAAATCTGCTATAATTTTTCTATGCGCCGCTTCGCGTCGAGGAGGGGATTCACGCTGCTTGAGCTCCTGCTTTTTTCGGCGATTTTCGTCATCACAACCATATCGCTTTTTACGATCCTTACCGTCGTGCTTCGTATCCAGGCGCGGCAGGGCTCCGCCGCCGAAGTGAATCAACAAGCGCAGTTCTTGATCCAAACTCTAACCCGCTCGATCGAGCGGGCGAGTCTGATCGAGATGGCTCAAGATATGGCCACGAGTACGCTGAAGCTGCGGATGGCGTCTTCCACCGACGACCCGACCTATATTTTTTTGAGTTCGAGCACGGTATATCTCAAAGTTACCGATTCCGGCGCGCCGCAGCCGCTCACGTCAGAGAGGGTGGTCGTCCCAGGCCTCGTGTTTACGAAGCACGCAAATCCGGCCGGCCGCGATTCGGTCAAGGTGTCGTTCTCGATCGCGTTCAATTCCTCAAACCCCCAGCAGGCATTTTCTCAAACAGTGAATACGGCGGTCGTCCGCATGGGTCCTGTGGTGTTCGCTTCGGACGTCGTGCCGTCCGCGGCAGGTCTCTTTAGCGTCGGCACCACCACGCAAAATTTGTGGCAGTCCATAAACGGCCTGCTCTTTTTCTCCGGCGAAAATATTGGGATCGCGGCACCGAACCCAAGCCAAAAACTTGAGGTGAACGGCGGCGTGCGCGTGAATACCGTCGCGGGAAGGCCTACGTGTTCGGCGAGCGTTCGCGGCACGATATGGTTTACGCAGTCCGCCTCTTTCGTGAGGGATCGCGCAGAGATTTGCGTATGGACAGGAGAGTCAACGCCGTTTGAATGGGTGGATCTCATCCGGCAGTGGGTGCAAGGAACGCCCCTGCCGAACCCGATTTCTGCGGCGCGCGCAGAAGCAGGGAACGGGTACCTGTATGTTTTGGGAGGATATCCGAGCGTGTGGACGTCGCCCACTTCAACCGTGTGGTACGCGCGCTTCGGCGCAAACGGCACGTTCGGCGCGTGGCGCGCCACGACTCCGCTGCCCCAGCCGCTCGATTATTTCGGCACGACGGTGTGGAACGGATACTTGTACGTCGCGGGGGGTTATACCGGCGCCTCTGGGAGGACGAACGCGGTCTACGCCGCGTCCATGAACGCGAACGGCACGCTCGGAGCGTGGATGACGACTACCGCTCTGCCAAACGGGCTCTCAGGGCATTTTGCGGCAGCGGCGAACGGATATCTCTACGTTACGGGCGGCACTGCAGGAGCAGAGGTTTTGCCCACGTCAACCGTGGTGTACGCCCCAATAAACTCTGATCATACTGTGGGCGCATGGGCATCTACTGCTCCTATGCCGTATGCCGTAACAGGCCATGGTGGGGCCGTGTACAATAATTATCTTTATGCGATTGGCGGGTACGGCGTGAGTTCAGCGCCCACATCCACAATGAGTTTTACCAGGTTAGACGCGAGCGGGGCGGTTAGCGCATGGACCGTTGGTCTTGTTACGTCGCTCCCGGTCGCAACCGCCCGCGAAGTACTTGTGGCGTATAATGGCTTCATGTACGAGCTCGGCGGAACTACTGTTGCTGGCACGGTAACCAGCACGCGCTCAATTATAATAAAATCCCAAGGCCACCTGGAGCCGCCGTGGGTGCTGCGAAGCGGCTTGCCTGCGGATCTTTCCGAGTCAGCGGGCGCGGTGAACAACGCTTTTTTGTATATAATAGGCGGATATTCACAGTCCTACGGTTCAACCCCGACTTCCACCGTATGGTATGCGCCGCTTATGAGCAATGGAAATATCGGATTTTAAGGCATGGTATAATAACCACGAGAGCAATTTCAGCGCGGACCAGATATGCGCAAGGCATTTTCTCTAAAAAATCTTCTCGTCATACTGGCTGGGGCCCTCATGCTAACGGCGTTTTCGTCCGCGAGCATTTTGCGGGCCGCGACGTTTGATTCTGATCTTGTGCCGGCCGCGGCCAATACCTACAAGATCGGGGTTTCGGCCGGGGACTGGCAATCCATCAATAATCTGATCTTTTTTGCCAGTTCAAACGTGGGGGTGGGCGCGCCCGCTCCTAATCAGGCGCTTGAAGTGAACGGCGGCCTGCGTTTGAACACCAACCTTCCCCAGCCGACCTGCAGCGCATTGCAGCGCGGTACGTTTTGGGTGGCACAGGCCGGCGGAGGATTCCCGGATTCTGTCGTCGTCTGCTACAAGAACGTCCTGGATCAATACCTGTGGGCAGTGATCTATTGATCCGGGGAGCCGTCTCGCATAGATACGGGATTTGTTCTATACTAATCACAGTAATCAACCACGCGCCTTTTTATCTAAATTCACCTGAACTTCCATGAACCAGGCATCCACGGCATTTGTTAGGGGCAAGCGGTTCGTTTGGCTGCTTGGGGGCGCGCTCGCGCTCGGTCTTTTGTATGCCGCAATCCAGGCAGGCGCGTTTGTCGGCCCGTCAACATCCGGAGGGACGGGTTCTGGCGCGGTCGCAACCGACGCCCAAGGCAACTTGAGCATCGGCATCTCGCCCTCTGCAACGAGCAGGCTCTACGTGCTTGCCGGGCCGACCAACGTATACGGTCTCCAGATTCAGAATGACACCGGGGATTCCTTGTTCCGGCTCTCCCGCGGAGCGGCTGCTTCGGCTATTTTCCGGCTCGGCACCGACGGCACGTTCGTGCTTCAGAATCAAAGCGCGGACGCGTTCGCCATAAACGCGGCAGGCAATGTCGGTATCGGAACGACGGTGCCGGCTCAAAAATTACATGTTTTAGGCAGCGCTCAAATTAGCGGCAGTGTATATACTACTGCAGTAGGTCACGCAAATTCAGCCAGCTTACTTGAGGTTGGCGGAGGAGGCGCAACATACGGTGGAGGCACCATCAGGATGTTCGGAGGGACGCATGCCACAACCCCCGGGATCATAAGTTTCCATACCGGCACCGGCATAGGTATCCCTTCAGAGACGGCAAGAATAACTGCTGCCGGTAGCGTCGGCATCGGGACGGACGCGCCAAGCCAGAAACTGGATGTGAACGGCGCCATCGCGCTGAGGGGCCAGGCAGCTCTGGATTCTGACGCCTCCGCTGTTTACGTAGGAGATTTAGCGAGCGGCGACGGCACAAGGGCGCTGGCTCTGCGGGCAGGAGATGCAACGCGCGCATACATTACGATTGGCGGCAACGTCGGCATCGGCACCGTGAATCCCACAAGCACGCTTACTGTCCAAGGAGAGATCAAAACCACTTCCGGCGGCGTGCGGTTCCCAGACGGTTCGCTTCAGTCATCTGCCGCATCTGCCGGGCTGGGCGGTTCCGGGACCGCGAATTTCGTGGCGAAGTTCACCGCAGGAACCGTTGTCGGCAACAGCATTATTTATGACAACGGCACAAATGTGGGCATCGGGACAGGCGGGTCGGCAACCGCAAAACTTCAGATCGGCGGGGCCGCGGGCGTGGACGGCATCAGGTTCCCTGACGGCACGCTCCAGACCACTGCGGCCGCAGGAGGAGCAGCGATCCCAAGCGGCTTAATCGCGATGTTTGATGCAAGCTGTCCTTCGGGGTGGACGCGGTTTGCCGCGCTTGACGGCAGGTTTCCGCAGGGCGCGTCAGCGTACGGCGGAACAGGCGGCGCCGCAAGCCACAGCCACACCGTGAGCGCCGCCCCGAACCACTCTCATATGGTAACCGGCGTCACGACCGTCGAAGACGCATGGCATTCTCACGGCGTGAATTTTGTAAGCGGCGATGGATGGGGCGGTCCATGGTCTTCTACGTGGGCGGCCGGCACTTTCGACTATACTGACTCTCCGGCTCATCGCCATAATATTTCCGGCGTAACAGACCCCCAAAGCGCGCCTCATAACCACGGAGTAAATCTCGCGGCGACGCTTGACGGCGGCCACAGCCACACGCTGGATACGGTGAGCAATCTCCCGCCATATCTGAACGTGGTATTTTGCAGGAAGAATTGATGCGGCAGGCCGCGACTGCTTATGGGATCTTTGGATAGAAAAGTTATTTTCGGAGCCGCGGCCGCGCTTGTCACGGCTTTGGCGCTCGGCATTGGAGCCGGTTTTTATTTCGGAGGCCGCGGCGCGAGCGCCGAGCTTGCCCTTCTTCGCGCGCAAATCGAGAAAGCGAAAAGCGTTCTTGCTCCGGCGGGCCAGCGCCAGACCGTTTTAGGGACTGTCGAGCGCGTCGAAGGAAGCGTGATCTTCCTCAAGGCGCAGGCGCCGGCCAATCCGTTTGAAGAAGCGTATCCGGAAGATCGCGAGGCGGTGGTTACTGCAGAAACGAAAATCGTGAGGCAGGTCTCAAAGCCCCCGGCAACGTACCTGGAGGAGCTTCTGGCATACCAGAGACAACTTCCGGGCCAAGAACAAGCTTCTGCTTATCTTGTTCCCACGCCGCCTTCGCCGGTCGCTGAAACAGCGGTCGCTGCGGGTTCGTTGAAATCCGGCGACCGCATCGTGGTTCAGGCACGCGAGGATATTACGGCCAAAACGCGCTTTGAGGCGGTCCAGATCACCGTGCTCGCGTCTTCTTAAATCAACGCGTTATTCGAGATGGAGTTTTTTCTGGAACTCCGCAAGCTTCAATTGTAGCGCGGGATAACGGTTGAGATGCTGGTCTTCTTGGATTACGCGGAGCGCGGAAGCGCGGCTTGCCTTGATGAGTTCCACGTCTTGGAGCCCGCGCATCGCGATATCAGGGAGCCCTGTCTGCCGCTCGCCCAAGAATTCGCCGGGGCCGCGGAGCTTTAGGTCAATCTCTGCGAGCTCAAAGCCGTTCTTCGCCTCGACGATCGCGCGGAGCCGTTCGTGCGTGCTTTTCGCGCCGGATTCGGTGAACAGGAAGCAGAACGACTGGTGTTCGCCGCGCCCCACGCGCCCCCTGAACTGGTAGAGCTGGGCCAGGCCGAACCGTTCCGCCCCTTCTATCATCATGATCACGGCATTCGGCACATCCACGCCGACCTCTATGACCGACGTGGAAACAAGGACATCGGTTGCTCCGTCTTTGAAATCGCGCATAACTTGCTCTTTGTTTGGTTTTCCGCCGGCCGCCTCTGGCGAGCCTCGCCCTTGGCGGGAGGCGAGACCTCGCCTCGTCTTCGACGAGGCGGGCATCTGGCCGTGCAGCATGGCGACGCGGAGATCGGGGAAGACCGTTGTCGAAAGTTTTTCGAACTCTTCTTTTACGGATTTTACCTCGAGCGCGCTCCATTCGCGGGCGCGAAAAGATTTCTCCGCCCCGTCTTGCTCCGGCTTCTCTATGCGCGGGCAGATGACGAACGCTTGGCGGCCGCGCGCGATCTGTTCGCGGATGAATTCGTACGCCTTGGGACGGTTCTCCGGCGCCACGATTTTCGTCACGATGTTTTTGCGGCCGGCAGGCAGTTCGGTGATGGTCGAAATATCGAGGTCGCCGAATACCGTAAGCATGAGCGTTCGGGGGATAGGGGTCGCGGACATACTCAAAAAGTGGGGGGTGAACGTCGCTTTCGCGCGGCGGCCGGATCGCGCGTCTCGGCTTAGCGCGGCACGCTGCTCCACGCCGAAACGGTGCTGTTCGTCAATCACCACGAGGCCGAGCGATTTGAAGCGGACCGATTCTTCGAGAAGCGCGTGCGTGCCGATGACGATCGGTATCTCGCCGCGTCTCACTTTCTCCCGCAGCTCTCCTTTTTTTACCGGGGACTCAAGGCCGTTCTCGTAGAATAGTTTCGTGTCGCTCGCGGTCATGAGCGCGATTTTGGGTTCACGGACCGCGGAGATATGGCTGAATAATTTCTTGAACGTTTCAAAATGCTGGCGTGCGAGCACTTCGGTTGGCGCCATAATGGCGGTCTCGCGCCCGTTCTCCGCCGCGCTTATTGCCGCAAGAGCGGCGACCACGGTTTTCCCCGAGCCGACATCGCCCTGGAGGAGCCGGTTCATGGGGCGGCCCTTTTCAAGGTCCTGCAGGATCTCCCAGAGCGACCGTTTTTGCGAAGCGGTCAGCGCGAACGGAAGTTCTGCGATGATCCGCTTGAGGAGGGGAATATCGGTTTTGATCTGGACCGCGCGCGTCCTCGCGAGCTTCATTTTTTGAGCGAAGTTTTCAAGCTGGAGCAAAAACAGGTCCTCGAACGCAAAGCGCCTTTTCGCGGCGAGCGCGTCCTCGATCCGTTCAGGGAAATGAACGTCCTGGAGCGCGTGATGCAGTTCGGGGAGGCGGTTCATGCGGAGCGCGGCGCCGGGCAGCCATTCCGGAGGTCGCGCGAGCCCCTTGAGGATCGGCTGTATGAGGTAGCGGATCCCTTTCGAGGTAAGGCCGCGCGTCTCCGGGTAGATGGGCACGAGGCGGGCGGTATGCCGGGTTTCATCGCGCGCATCCCCGGAAACGGGTTCGAACGTGGGGTGGCTGAGGTAGAGCTCGTCTTGCGAGACGGCGACTTTGCCGGAAAAATTAGCGAGCCGCCCGGGCCGGAGAATGTTCTTGATATAGGGCTGGTTGAACCAGATGATGCGGGTGGAGCCGGAGTCGTCACGGACAGTCGCCTCGACTACGATGAAGTGTTTCTGCCATGTCCGCCGCGTCGTTATCTCTTCCACCGTCCCTTGGATGGTCGCGTGCTGACCCGGTTCAAGGTCGGCAATGCGGTAGATCTGCGAAAAATCTTCGTAGCGGGTCGGAAAATGATAGAGCAGGTCGCCGATGGTCGCGACGCCAAGGTGCTTGAGTTTGGCGAGAAAGCCCGGACCGATTCCCGCGATGCGCGCAAGAGGGGTGTCGAGCGTGAACATGTTGTCCCCCCACTAGGAATCGAACCTAGATACACGGTTTAAGAGACCGGTGCTTTGCCATTAAGCTATGGGGGGTCATAAATTTGCCGGTGGCCGTTCGATGCTGGTTAAATGCATCCATTTTCTTTGTTTTAATTTTACTTTAGGAGTAATTTCTTGTAAAGTCGCCATTATCCATCCGAAAATTTTATGTTTCATATCAGTACCCTTAGGGACGCGCACTTTTATGGTCCCATAGTATAAATTATTTTTTTTGTACCCTTTATTGGACGGCTTTATAAAACTTTTACCAAATCTATCCAATGGTATGCCAGTAATATCTGACCAAAATTTTTTAATTTCCACTCCATTTTGTTGAGGATAAATGTTTAGATGAGCTTTCATTATTTTTGGAGACACGTTGAATATTTTCTCAAACCATTTGACCATGAATACAACAAGGTAAGGATCGGAGTTAGTTATCTCGAAATTTTTTGTTTTACTTCCTTCAGCCCAATATAAGGCGGCACCGAAAAGTTTGTAAGCGTCAAGAGATAATGGAGTTTTGATTTCTCCTAGTGCTCTCTCAAGTATGGCCTTGACCTCTCTTTCCCGTCTCTCTTTTTGACTGTGAGGCCCACGGGAGAGTATTTGGATTTGTTTTGTATAAAGTCGGACACGGTGTTCGGGCGCAAGGGGGATGCTTTTTAGCCAGGCACTGAGAGTGCTTTTCGCGATAGAATCCCTCAATTTTCTCCTGATTTCGTTGTAGCTTAAACCCCTTTTGCGAAGAGAGATAGCTTTTATACGGAGGGACGGGTCACTTTTCATACCTCCAATTATATCATATATAGGAGCTGTTCTGCCATATGGGCGGGTGCGAATTTCGCGTACATTATAATAGAAAATGATCCAGCCGGCAACAAAGCTTGTATCGCAAGATCATTGACTTATCCCTGAACTGTTCTATGGTTTCTGAAGGATTAGAGGGAGGTGCATATGAAGAATAGAGTCACCACGCGGCCGTTTAAAGGACCCCGTGGCGGGGATCCGTACGTCAACAAGTACTGTGAGCGAACTCCTTGGGGGCGGACCTCATATGTCCCGCTGACCATGCACGAAGTGACCGCCGTCCGCCGTGCGGCACAGGCGCTCCGCGAGCGCCGTCCCACCAAGAAACGGGAGTAAGCAGTATCGCGCCCGTTCGTGCGGCACAGGCGCTGAGCGAGCTTCATTCCATCAAGAAACGGGCGCGAGCAACATAGCGCCCGTTTTGCTTTTATCGTTACGCAGGGCGGGTCGCCCTTGTCTGCATCAAAAGGCGCATATGACGCGCGCGGTTCACGGCGCCCCCGCCAGGATTCGCCGCCCGATAGGGCGAGCCTCGCTCCAACGTGTTTGGAGCGGGAACCCGTTTTGGCATTGCGCCCCCGCCAGGATTCGAACCCGGAATACGACGTCCGAAGCGTCGCGTGATATCCATTTCACTACAGGGGCAAATTCGCTTTTTAATCATAGGAGCATTTTCGAAATTCGCAAAGGCGCCGCGGTTTTGATTTTGCCGGGCCCTTGGTACAATGATCGTGCCTATGTTTTTTCTTTTCGAGCTCATCGTGCTTATCTTCTCGGTCATGATCCACGAGATCTCCCACGGGTATGTTGCGGAGCGCCTCGGCGACCCCACCGCGCGGCTTGCCGGGAGATTGACGCTCAACCCTCTAAAGCACATCGACCCCGTGGGCTCGGTGATCCTGCCGCTTCTCCTTGCGATTCCCGCGCTATTCGGACAGCCCACGATCATTTTCGGCTGGGCAAAACCCGTGCCGTATAATCCGGCATACCTCAAGGATCCGAAGCGTGGAGCCGGCGCTATCGCGGCCGCAGGCCCGTTGAGCAACTTCTTGCTTGCGGCGGTGTTCGGCGTGTTGCTGCGGAGCATCTCCTACGATCCTCCTTCTCTCGCATTGTTCTTCAGCGTGATCATCCTCATCAACATCGCGCTCGGCGTGTTCAATCTGTTGCCGCTCCCGCCTTTGGACGGCTCAAAAGTGCTTTTCGCATTTTTGCCGCCCACCGAGAAAAGCTTTCGCTTGATGCGTTTTCTTGAGCGCAACGGGTTCCTTCTTATCATTTTTTTCGTGTTCTTTGGCTACGAACTCATCATCCCCGTCCTGAGCGCTTTGTACCTGCTCTTCGCGGGTCAGCCGTTTTAGGATGTAGATGCAGGATTTGACGCGGGCAGCGTCTCGTTTTAAGATAGGTGGGCCTCGTCTGAGGCAAAGTTTTTGTTATGCCTACTCTTCGTCAGTTGGTAAAGCGGGGAAGGACGTCTGCGAAAGCGAAAACCAAATCGCCCGCATTGGCGTACTATTTTAATACCCTGAAGAACCGTCCGGTTGATTCTTCCTCGCCTTTCAAGAGGGGCGTGTGCCTCAAGGTGTTCACCACGACCCCCAAGAAGCCGAACTCGGCCATCAGAAAAGTATGTCGCGTGCGGCTCACGAACGGCATGGAAGTCACCGCATACATCCCTGGCGAAGGGCATGCCCTCCAGGAGCACTCGATCGTGGTAATCCGCGGCGGGCGCGTAAAAGACCTGCCGGGCGTCCGTTACCACGTGGTGCGGGGCGTTCTTGACACGACGGGGGTTGAAGGGAGGAAACAGCAGAGGTCAAAGTATGGAGCAAAGAAACCAAAGATACAATAATAAAGCGGCAGCTCCGACGCGCCGTTTCGTAGCGGTCGGAGTCCCGATCTCCGACGCTACGGTCGGAGCAGGCGGAGCGTCGGGACAGAGGTCAAAATACGGCGCGAAAAGTCCTAAGGCATAATACTATGAGAAAAAAGCGCGTATACAAAAAGTACCACGAGCCAGACCCGCAGCACAGCCGTATAGATCTCGGCCGTTTCATTAATTACGTGATGCGGGACGGCAAGAAATCCATTGCCGAACGGGTTGTCTATGACGCGCTTGCGCGCGTGGAAAAAGAGACCAAGCAGAGCCCGCTTGCGGTTTTCGAAAAAGCGCTCCAGAACGTTTCGCCGATGCTCGAAGTCGCTTCGCGGCGGATCGGAGGCGCGAACTATCAGGTGCCGCGCGAGGTCAGGCCGGAGCGGCGGTTCATCTTGGGAAGCCGCTGGCTCATCAATGCGGCCCGCGCGAAGAAAGGGAAGCCCATGGCAGCCAAGCTCGCCGACGAACTCATCGCCGCATCAAAGAACGAGGGCGCGGCCATCAAGAAAAAGCAGGATACGCACCGAATGGCTGAATCCAACCGAGCTTTCGCCCACTTCGCGCAATGAGATCTGGAATGGATATGGCAGAGCTGACGCAGACCCCTTTTCCCCGCGCGGCTATGAGGCCGAGCGGGTGCGATGCTCCGCCTTTTGGCTTCCGGGAACCGGCGTTCGGTTCGCTCCTGCGGCGAACCGCCGCCTGCATCTCGGCGTCAAAACTCCGATCGCGATCGGAGGCCGAGCTTTTGACGCCTCCGACAGCTTCCCGTAAACCAAAAGGCGGAGCGAGCGAGGCCGAATCGTCAGCGAAAGCTCTCGCCGGGGAGCTTGAGCGGTAGCGGAAAGGAGGGGTCTGCGCCACAAGTTAACATCCCATGCCTCGACAATACCCAATAGAAAAAGTTCGCAACATAGGCATTATCGCCCATATTGATGCAGGGAAGACCACGGTCTCCGAGCGTGTGCTTTTCTATACCGGCGTGTCCCATAAGATCGGCGAAGTACACGAGGGGACGACCGTGATGGATTGGATGGAACAGGAACGAGAACGGGGGATCACCATCACCTCGGCGGCCACGACCGCATTCTGGATCCCTACCTATCGGCACGGCGACAAGGCATTCGAACACCGGGTCAACCTGATAGATACGCCCGGCCACATTGATTTTACGGTCGAGGTGAAGCGTTCGCTCCGGGTCCTGGACGGCGCCGTCGTCGTGTTTGATGGCGTGGCGGGCGTGGAGCCGCAGTCCGAGACCAATTGGCGGTATGCAGACGAGTATCGCGTGCCGCGCGTCTGTTTCATCAACAAACTCGACCGCATGGGCGCGAACTTCGAGAAGAGCCTCGCGTCTATCCACGAGCGGCTGACCGCGCATGCGGTGCCGGTCCAGCTCCCCATAGGGATAGAATCTGAATTCACCGGCGTGGTGGATCTTTTGGAAGAGAAGGCGTTTGAATTTCACGGCGAGCACGGCGAGCGCATCGTGGAGATCTCCGTCCCCGAAGGCATGGCGGCAGAGGTAAAAGCATTCCGTCATCGACTGGTCGAACAGATCGCCGACGCGGACGACGAGCTTATGTCGCGCTACCTGGACGGTAAAACGCTGCCGCTTGAAGATCTGCGGCGCGTCCTGCGGAGGGCGGTGATTGAGAACAAACTCGTGCCGATACTCTGCGGGTCGGCTCTGAAGAACAAGGGCGTACAGTTCGTGCTGGATGCCGTCGTGGATTATCTGCCGTCTCCCCTGGATCTCCCGCCGGTTGCGGGGACCGACCCCAAGACCGGCGCCGAGATGAGCCGCACGCCGTCGGACAGCGAACCGTTCGCGGCGCTCGCGTTCAAGATTGCGACCGATCCGTATGTGGGAACGCTTACGTATATAAGGAACTACTCCGGCGTCTTAAAGCGCGGCTCTTATATTCTTAATACCGCGAAGAATGAGCAGGAACGGATCGGCAGGGTGGTGCGGCTCCACGCGAACCAGCGGGAAGAGGTGGAAGAGGTATATGCCGGTGAGATCGCCGCGATCGTGGGGCTCAAGAACACCACGACCGGAGATACGCTTGCGAGCCCGGATGCGCCGATCGTGCTTGAAAAGATCATATTCCCTGAGCCGGTTATCGGCATTCGCATCGAGCCCAAGACCAAGGCAGACCAAGAGAAAATGGGGGTCGCGCTCCGCAGGCTGGCAGAGGAAGATCCGACGTTCCGCGTATCCGGGGATCAGGAAACAGGAGAGACCATTATTCAGGGCATGGGAGAGCTCCATCTTGAGATCATCGTTGATCGAATGAAGCGTGAATTCAGCGTCGCCGCGAATGTCGGCCGGCCGCAGGTCGCCTATAAAGAGACCATCAATGCGGCCGCAGAGGCGGAAGGGAAATACATCCGTCAGTCAGGCGGCCGCGGACAATACGGGCACGTGCGGCTCCGCCTCGAGCCGCTCGAGCGAGGCAAAGGGATAGAGTTCGTGAACGCCATCAAAGGCGGCGTGATCCCGCAGGAGTTCATCCCTGCGGTCGAGAAAGGCGTAAAAGAGGCCGCCGACAAAGGCGTGCTCGCAGGATATCCGGTCGTCGATGTTGAGGCGACGCTCTATGACGGTTCCTACCACGAGGTTGACTCGTCCGAGGCGGCGTTCAAGATCGCGGGTTCCATCGCGTTCCAGGAAGCGGCGCGGCGCGCAAAGCCGGTCATCCTTGAACCCATCATGAACGTGCAGGCGATCACCCCGCTCGAATTCTTGGGCGAGGTGAACGGCGATTTGAACGCGCGTCGCGGGAAGATCGAAGCGATGAACGACCGCGGAAACGTGAAGGTCATCGACGCGAAAGTTCCGCTCTCCGAGATGTTCGGTTACGCGACGCAGCTTCGTTCCATGACGCAGGGGCGGGGGAGTTTCACTATGGAGTTCGGCCACCGGGAAGCCGTGCCGAACAATATCGCCCAGCTCATCATCGAGGGGAAGAGAAAATAGGTTTACGGTCGAGGGACTAGCGGGAAAATGAGCAACCGGCCGCGCCGTTGTCCCCATTTGACAAAAAACGCGGGGCCGCTACAATAGGTAATTGCGCTGTACGCATACAATCAACCACAGCAGGTCGAAACCACCAACAACCTTCTAAAAGTTATATGGCGGAAAAAGAAAAATTCACTCGTGCGAAGCCCCACGTGAACGTGGGGACGATCGGTCACGTCGATCACGGCAAAACAACGTTAACCGCCGCGATCACGCATATTTTGTATTTGAAAGGCCTCGCGAAGAAAGAAGAGAGCGTCGACCAGATCGACAATACTCCGGAAGAGAAAGCGCGGGGGATCACCATTGCGCTTCATCACTCGGAATATGAATCAGAGAAGCGCCACTATGCGCACATCGACGCGCCTGGCCACGCCGACTACATCAAGAACATGATCACGGGCGCGGCGCAAATGGACGGCGCAGTCCTGGTGGTGGCCGCGACGGACGGGCCAATGCCGCAGACGCGGGAGCACGTGCTCCTCGCGCGCCAGGTGGGCGTGCCCGCGATCGTGGTGTTCTTGAACAAAGTAGACCAGGTGGACGATCCAGAGCTTGTGGACCTTGTGGAATCAGAGGTCCGCGAATTGCTCAAAAAATACGAGTTTCCGGGCGACACCGTGCCGGTGATCCGCGGTTCGGCCTTGAAGGCCCTGACCGTGGCCTCTGCGGACGATCCGAACGCGAAACCGGTCCTCGAGCTCATAAAAGCGCTTGACGAATATATACCCGAGCCGGTTCGCGACCTCGACAAACCATTCCTTATGCCTATCGAGGACATTTTCTCGATCGAAGGACGCGGGACAGTGGTTACGGGACGAGCGGAACGCGGAAGGATCAAAGTGAACGAAGAAATCGAGGTCGTGGGCCTCCGCCCCACCCAGAAGTCCGTGGTGACGGGCATTGAGATGTTCAATAAGATCCTGGACGAAGGGCTCTCCGGCGATAACGTGGGCATTCTTCTCCGCGGCCTCAAGAAAGAAGACGTGGAGCGCGGCCAAGTGGTCGCGAAGCCCGGAAGCGTCACGCCGCACACGGAATTCGAGTGCGAAGTGTACATCCTCTCCAAAGAAGAAGGCGGTCGGCACACCCCGTTCTTTCCCGGATATAAGCCGCAGTTCTACATCCGCACGACCGACGTGACCGGAGAAGTGACCTTGCCGCAGGGAATGGAAATGGTGATGCCGGGCGATACCATAAAGCTTTCGGTGAAACTCATCTCGCCGGTCGCGCTTGAAGAGAAACAGCGCTTTGCTATCAGAGAGGGCGGGAAAACCGTCGGCGCGGGAGTCGTTACGAAGATATCGAAGTAAAGGGCTTGGCCCGCGAGGACTAGTTGACCCGCGACGGCACCATTGGCATGGCGAAAAAAAAGGAGGCCGAAGTCCCGCAGAAGATCCGTCTTCGCATCAAGGCGTACGATCACAAGTTGATAGACAATTCCGCGCGCCAGATCATCGAGACCGCGGAGCGGAATGACGCGAAGGTGGTGGGGCCGATCCCGCTCCCCACCGAGCTCAAACGGTTCACGGTGAACCGCTCGACGTTCGTGCATAAGGACTCCCGCGAGCAATTCGAGCTCCGCATCCACAAGAGGCTCATCGATATCTTGAATCCGAGCCAGAAGATCATAGAATCGTTGAGCAATCTCAACCTTCCGGCCGGTGTGGACATAGAAATTAAAATAGTATAGAATTGGCGTAAGGTGTTAGCCAACCAACTGCCCGCTAAGACCGGGCAGTTTTGGTGTCAATGTCTTAACGGATATATCAGAATGGCTTTTCTCTTGGGGAAAAAACTGAAAATGACGCAGATCTGGAAAGGACAAACCGCGATTCCGGTCACGGTGGTTCAGGCCGCCCCGAATAAAGTTTCGCTTGTCCGGACCAAGGAAAAAGACGGCTACGCAGCGGCGCAGATAAGCGCGGGGAGAGTGAAGCGGGAAGCTCGCCTCAAAGACGGGGACCCCGAGCTTAAGGTCGGCGACGAGATAACGGTCGCCGCGTTCAGCGAGGGAGATGTCGTGAAGGTAAGCGGGGTCTCCAAAGGGCGGGGGTTCCAGGGGGTCGTGAAGCGGCACGGTTTTCACGGCGGCCCAAAGACCCACGGCCAGAAAAACCGTTTTCGCGCACCCGGCTCTATCGGTTCGACCGCGTTCCAGCGGGTCGTGCCCGGCAGAAAAATGGCGGGCCATATGGGTGCGGAGCGCGTTACCATAAGGAACGTTGAAGTGGTCGGCGCGGACACAGAGAAGAATCTTTTATTCATCAAGGGCGCGCTTCCGGGGCCGCCGCACGGACTTCTTGCGATCTCTGCGACCGGGAAAAAGAAAAAGTAATTTTTTACTCATGAAAGTAGATCTGTACGATTTTGCGAATAAAAAAGTGGGCGATACCGAGGTGCCCGAGGAGATTTTCGGTGCGCCCTGGAAGCCGCGTTTGGTAAAGCAGGTCGTGCTTGCTCTACAGGCGAACCGCAGGCGGCCGTGGGCCCGCGTGAAGACCCGCGCAGAAGTGCGCGGAGGCGGCAGAAAGCCATGGCGCCAAAAGGGGACCGGCCGCGCGCGACACGGCTCGATCCGCTCGCCTCTTTGGGCAGGCGGCGGCAAGACGCACGGGCCGGAAGAGAGCCGCGACTACTCGCAAAAGATCAACAAGAAAATGCGCCGCCTCGCGCTCGCAAGCGTCCTCTCCAAGAAAATGGAAGACGGCGAGGTAAGGGTCATCAACAGCCTCACGGCCCTTCCCAAGACCAAACAACTGGCGGAAAAACTGCGTACCTTCTTCGGCTCGTCAAAACGCAGTCCGATCGCGAGTACGCTCCTCGTTCCGAACGAAGAGAACAAGGATCTTTTTCGCGCAGCCGCCAATCTGCCCGCGGTACGCGCCCTCCACCCGGGATCCCTGAACGCCGAAGAGCTTTTGACGTACAAGCACATCCTGATCGACCAGAGGGCGGTTCCTCTTATCCGCCGCCACTACGCGATCCGGAAACCATGAGCATGGGAAACATTTTTCTTATCAAAAAACCCTGGATCACGGAAAAGTCCACGGCCTTGAGCAATCTGGGCAAGTATGTTTTTATAGTGGAACCCGCCGCGACCAAGAACGAAGTGAAGAAAGCGGTCAAGGACCTGTATCGGGTGGACGTGAGGACCGTGCACATCATTCGGCGCGCGGGGAAGCCAAAGCGGTTCCGGAATGTCGTGCGGACGCAGGGCAGCTATAAAAAAGCGGTCGTCACGCTCGTCAAGGGCCAGAAGATCGATCTTGGACGATGAAACCATATTCACCGACAACTCCTTCGCGGAGACAAATGACCACCGTGGACTACGGCGTACTGAGCAAGGCGCGGCCGGAGAAAAGGCTCCTGCGCCGGCTTAAAGCCCATGCGGGGAGGAATTCGGCGGGGCGCATCACCATGCGCCATCAGGGAGGCGGGCACAAGAAACTGTACCGTTTGATCGACTTTAAGCAGGATAAACCGAATCAGCCCGCGCGAGTGGAAACCCTTGAATACGATCCATATAGAACCGCTTTCATCGCGAAGTTAAGCTATCCGGACGGCGACAAGCGGTATATCCTCGCGCCGCACGGCCTTAAAGAGGGCGACGAAATCGTTACCTCGGAATCCGCCCCACTCAAGACCGGGAACCGTTTGAAGCTCAAGAATATCCCTGTCGGGTATCAGGTGTACAACGTTGAGCTCACCCCGGGCCGCGGAGGGCAGCTCGTGCGTTCCGCGGGTTCGTCCGCAGAGGTGCTGAGCAACGCCCAGGGGTATACCGACCTCAAGCTTTCTTCCGGCGAGGTTCGCCGGGTCTCGTGGGAGGGATACGCGTCTTTGGGCCAGGTTTCGAATCCCGAGCATAACCTCACGGTGATCGGGAAAGCGGGCCGTTCGCGATGGCTCGGTGTACGTCCCACCGTACGCGGTACTGCGATGAACCCGGTTGACCATCCGTACGGAGGCGGAGAGGGCCGCACCCAGCGGGGCACGCGGAAGCCAAAGACAAAATGGGGAAAAGTCACGGGCGGCCGAAAAACGCGGAATCCAAAGAAACGGTCCAGCAAGTTCATTGTGGCGCGCAAAAAATAATTTCCATGAGCCGTTCATCCAAAAAGGGTCCGTTCGTTGACCCGAATATTTTGAAGAAGATCGCGAAAGTAAAGCCGCAGGACGGAGCGGTTATTAAAACATGGTCGCGCGCGTCCGAGATCTCGCCGGAAATGGTGGGGTATACTTTTGCGGTGCACAACGGGAAGACCTTTGCCGAGGTAAAGATCACCGAGGATATGGTCGGGCATCGTCTCGGCGAATTTTCTCCCACGAGGAAATTCCTCCGGCACGGAGGCAAGATACAGAAAGAGCTTGAACAGAAAGCCGTATCCGCAGCCGCGCCCGCGGCACCGGCAAAGAAGTAATAACGCCATGCAACAGATCGCTCGATTACAATATGCGAAGATCGCGCCGAGGAAAGCTCGGCTGATTGCGAACGTATTGCGGGGGCTTACCGCGAGCGAGGCAGAAGCCCAGCTTTTACATCAGCGGCAACGGGCGGCGAAGCTGATCTTGAAACTCCTCCGGTCCGCCGTTGCGAACGCGAAAAGCGGCAAGCGGCTTGATCCGGACCGGCTCATCATAGGGCGTATCCAGGTTGACCAGGGGCCCATGCTCAAGCGTTCGTTGCCTCGCGCGCGCGGCATGGCCACCCCCATCCAGAAAAAAACGAGTCACCTTACGCTGGTGCTCGAAGAGGGCGCGGCGCCGAGACCCCCGCGTTTCAAGATCATCATTCCCAAGAAAGTGAAGCTGCCGCCAGGAGAGGGGAAGCCAAAGACGCGAAAGACGGCGCAGGCCGAGTCAGAGGAGCGGGCGAAGACGCGAAAACTGGAGAAGCCCGGATTCTTTAAGAGATTCTTCAGGAGAAAATCAGTATAAAGAATACACATCGCCACTCCCATGGGACAAAAAATCAATCCAACTTCATTCCGCATCGGTATGACCAAAAAATGGCCAGCGAGGTGGTTTTTCCCGTCGAAGGGGCACACGGGTCCCGCAGGAAAGTATCCTTACGCGAAGTTTTTGGAAGAAGACGAAGCCATTCGCCGCGTTATCCGCAGAAAGATCGGCCTCGCGGGCATCGCCGCGATCGGCATTGAGCGGACCTCGAATAACGTCCGCGTGTTCATCAAAGCGGCTCGCCCGGGGCTGGTGATCGGACAGGGCGGCAAGGGGATCGAAGAGCTCACCAGGGCGCTCGAGAGGCAGCTGCGCAAGCTGCGCGGCGCCGATGCCCCGGGGAAGCGGAGCGCGGGCATCAGCGTGAACGTAGAGGAGCTGAAGAGGTCGGAGATCTCCGCGGCGTATGTGGCGCAGCAGATCGCGTGGGACCTTGAGAAGCGTTTGCCGTTCCGGCGCGCGATGAAGAAATACCTTGAGGCCTGTCTGCAGAACAAGGAAGTGAAAGGAGCGAAAATACTTCTGGCCGGACGGCTTGGCGGAGCGGATATCGCGCGGAGAGAATCCCTGAAGCGCGGCATGCTCCCTTTGCAAACGCTCCGTGCGGACATTGATTATGGCTATGCGACGGCATTTACTACGTACGGCACGACTGGAGTCAAGGTATGGATCTATAAAGGAGAGGTGTTCGAGAAGAAAACCGACGGTTCATAAGTGTGCGTCGGGACAGAAAGGGATTAAAAATCCATGTTAATACCCAAAAAAGTTAAACATAGAAAATGGCAAAAGGGGCGTTCGCGCAAGAGGAACGTGGAAACGCGCGGTCTTGAGTTGAGCTTCGGTCAATATGGCCTCAAGGCGCTCGAAGCCGCACGGCTCAATTCCCGCCAGATCGAAGCTGCGCGTCGCACCATCACGGGCTATATCAAGCGCGAGGGCCGTTTATGGATCCGCGTCTTTCCGGATAAGCCGATCACCAAGCGGCCGCCCGAGACGACCATGGGCGGCGGAAAGGGGAGCGTGGATCATTACGTATTTCCGGTACGGCCTGGCAGGGTCATTTTTGAGCTTGACACGTCGAGTCCGGAGATCGCAAGGGAAGCGCTCCGCCGCGCGGCGTATAAGTTGCCGTTCAAGACCAGGGTCATAAGCAAGACGGAGCATAGTACGCGATGAAGCCGCGAGAGATAAAGGAATTAAAAAATAAGCCCCGGGCAGACCTCGAGAAGCTTTTGCATGAAGCGCGCGAGCGGCTGCGGGTTCTAAGATTTGACCTCGCCGCGGGAAAAGTGAAGAATGTGGGCGAGCTTCGTATGCTCCAGAAAGACATCGCCCGGATGCTCACGTTCCTTCGGATGTCCGACGCGCAGGCAAAACAATGAGAACCATGACGCAGAACCAGAAAGCGGCAGCAAAAAGGAGGCTCGTAGGCACGGTAGTGTCCGAGCGTATGCAGAAGACCAGGGTGATCGCCATCACGCGACTCAAACAGCATCCGAAATACCTCCTGCGCTATAAGGTGACAAGGAAATTCCATGCGCACGACGAACGCAATGAATACCATGTTGGCGACAGAGTGGTGATCGAAGAGACGCGGCCGCTCTCAAAAACCAAGCGATGGAGCATCACGGGCAAGGCATAAATCCATGATACAGGAGAGAAGCATACTTAAAGTTGCCGACAATAGCGGCGCGAAGACCGTACGGTGTTTTCGCATTCTCGGAGGGACGCGCCACCGGTACGCCAAGGTCGGAGACGTGATCGTCGCTTCCGTCCAGGTGGCAGAGCCGCGGAAAACAGTGAAGAAAAAAGACATCGTGAAGGCCCTGGTCATCCGGACGCGGCACGCGCTGCGCCGCGCGGACGGCTCGTACGTTCGTTTTGACGAAAATGCGGTCGTGCTCATTGACGCGAAGCGCGAGCCGGTCGCGAGCCGGATATTCGGTCCGCTGCCCAGGGAGCTTAAAACGAAGGGATTCGAAAAATTAATGACCATGGCAGAAGAAGTCGTGTAGCTCAAGCATCACGTCCATGCATATTAAGAAAGGAGACCAAGTAAAAATCATTGCCGGGAAAGACCGGGGGAAGTCGGGGACAGTGATGAAGGTTATGCCGGCCGGAAACGCCATATCGGTAGAGGGCGTGAATCTCTATAAGAAGAGAGTCCGGCCGCGGCGGCAGAATCAGAAGGGCGAGACCGTGATGGTGGTTCGCCCCATTGCCGTCTCGAACGCCATGGTGATATGCCGGAACTGTAAAAAAGCAGTGCGCGTGGGCAGCCGGCTTCTAGGCAATCAAAAGGTGCGGTACTGCAAAAAGTGCGGCTCGGCGATATAACGGCACCCATATGACGTCATCTCCTCGGTCACAACCGAATACCCCGGGCGCCCCGCAGTTCCTCGAAAAGATCGTCGTGAATGCGGGCGTGGGTCGCGCGAGTCAGCAGCCGAATTTTGAAGAAAAGGCGCTCGTGCAGGTCAAGCACGACCTCGCGCTCATCTCCGGACAGGCCCCGCAGGTGCGCCGCGCGAAAAAATCGATCGCCGGTTTTAAGATACGGCAAGGGCAGATCGTCGGCGTGAGCGTGACATTACGGGGCAGGAAAATGATTGATTTTTTCGCGCGCCTCATTACAATAGTATTGCCTCGCGTACGCGACTTTAGCGGGATCGCCCCGAGCGCGATCGATAAAGGGGGCGCATTGAACATCGGATTTCGAGAGCAGTTCGTATTCCCGGAGATCAACCCCGAAGAATCACCTTTCATTTTCTCTCTGGGCGTGAATATCGTACCGCGCAAGAAATCGCGCGCGACCGCAATAGATGCGTACCGCCGCCTCGGCGTGCCGCTCAAAAAATAGATCATCCCTATGCCAAAAACATCCTGGATCGCCCGGAGCAAAAAAACGCCCAAATTCAGCACACGGCTCACTCGGCGCTGTTTCCGGTGCGGCCGCAAGCGGGGGTTCATGCGCATGTTCGGTCTGTGCCGCATCTGTTTTCGGGAGATGGCTTCGCGCGGCGAGATCCCTGGCGTAAAAAAGGCATCCTGGTAACAATATGTACTACGATCTTCTTGTAAAAATCAAAAACGCGGAGCGTGCAAGAAAAGAAGTCCTCCACGCCCCGCTTTCGAAGCTGGATTTTTCTGTTGCGAAGCTGCTCGTTGACGCCGGCTATCTTCAGGACGCGCAGAAAAAGCCGGCCGGGAAGCGGACCGTGCTGGAGTTGAAACTGCGATACGCCAATAACCGTCCTGCGCTCTCCGATTTTAAGATCGTGAGCAAGCCCAGCCGGCGCATCTATGTCGGCTACCGCGATCTTCAAATGGGCCGCGGGCGGCGCGGGATCGCCGTTCTTTCGACTCCGGAAGGCGTGATGAGCAACCGCGAGGCGAGAACCAAGAAAGTCGGAGGCGAATATCTTTTTGATGTCTGGTAATATGTCGCGCTTGGCGAAAAAACCAGTGGCGGTGCCGAGCGGAGTTACGCTCGTCGCGACCCCCACGCATATCGAAGTCAAAGGCCCCAAAGGAGCGCTTTCTCTTAACGTCCTGCCGCATATCAAGATCGCGGTCGGTACGGACAAGGTGGACGTAGCTATGAGCGATGATTCGGCGCAGGCGAGAGCGAACAGCGGAACGATGTGGTCGCTCATCCGCAACGCGGTCGAGGGCGTCACAGCCGGATTTTCAAAGACCCTGGAAATCGAGGGCGTGGGATATCGTGCGGCCATGGAGGGTAGCACGCTCGTGCTTTCGCTGGGCTATGTCGAGCCGGTCCGCTTTCCCGTGCCGCAGGGGATCGCTATTTCGGCGCAGAAAAATACCATCACGATCACGGGGATCAACAAGGAGCTCGTAGGGCGCGTCGCATCGCAGATCCGCGGACTCAAGAAGCCGGAGCCGTATAAAGGGAAGGGCATACGGTATCAGGGCGAGGTCGTGAAGCGAAAAGTCGGCAAGAAAGCGGTTGCCGCGGGCTAACTCCATTCATGAATCCCCAGAAACATTTTCGGGCGAAACAGAAGCGGCGTATTCACCGCGTACGCGCGAAGATCTTTGGCACGGCGGTGAGGCCCCGACTCGCGGTATTCCGCAGCAGCCGGTTCATCTACGCGCAGCTTATAGATGACGAGAAAGGGCATACCCTGGCCTCGGCTTCAAGCCGCGGACTCAAGCTGGGAAAGGGAAAGTCAGGAATGCAGGAAGCGCGCGCGGTGGGCGAAGCGCTTGCAGAAAAAGCAAAAACGCTTCACATCGCCCGTGCGGTGTTCGACCGGCGGTCGTACAGCTACCACGGCCGCGTGCAGTCCCTCTGCGAAGGAGCCCGCGAGAAGGGCTTAAAGATATAATTTTATGGCGAGAGAACGCTTTGCAAAATTCGTAAAAAGGGACGATTTCAAAGAGAAAGTGCTTGACCTGCGCCGGGTGACGCGCGTGGTCGCCGGCGGGAAACGATTCCGCTTCCGCGCGACGGTCGCGGTCGGCGACGAGAAAGGCCAAGTCGGCGTCGGTGTCGCCAAAGGGTTGGACGTGGCGTCTGCGGTTGCGAAGGCAAGAGCCGAGGGGAAAAAGAACCTGATCACCGTTCCCTTGAAAGACGGGCGGACCATTCTGTATCGCGCGGAGGCGAAATACAGCGCGGCCAGAGTGCTCCTCAAGCCCGCGGGAGAAGGCCACGGCCTCAAAGCGGGCGGGGCGGTTCGCGTCGTGCTGGGGCTCGCGGGAGTCAGAGACATAACCGCGAAATGCCTGGGGCGAACCCCGAATAAGCTCACGAATGCGCTCGCAACCATCGAGGCCTTGAAGCAATTATCGCAATAACCATTACGTCCATGCGCATGCACGAACTTCAGGGGCTGAAAAAAAGGCCCAGGAAACGCGTCGGCCGCGGCGGGAAGCGAGGCACCTATTCCGGCCGCGGCCTCAAGGGCCAGAAATCCCGCGCGGGCCGGCGGATCCGTCCTGCTTCACGCGACCTTATTTTGCGCTTGCCAAAGCGCCGCGGCTTCCGGAATAAACCACTGTATCCCAAGCCGTTCACGATAGACATCCGGGAAATCTTGAGGAGGGCAAAACCGCTCGCTCCGGGCGGGAGCGGCAAGGTGGAGGTCAACAAAGAATTCTTGAGAAACGCGGGTCTTATCCCGCCGCGCTACCGCGGAGACGTAAAAATTCTCGGAAAATCCTCTGTGGCGATGCCCCTCGAGGTAAAGGGGCTCCGCGTCTCGAAAAATGTTAAGATGGAGATCGAAAAGGCGGGCGGCAGCGTGGAGTAGCCGCGGCCGGGACCCATATGAATCGTTTTCTCCAGATATTTAAAGTAAAAGACCTCCGGAAAAAGGTCTTGATCGTGGTCGGGCTCCTCGTGGCGTTCCGGCTCCTTGCCGCGATCCCCATCCCAGGCGTGGACGCGGCGCGGCTCGAGGCGTTTTTCGGCTCCAACCAGCTCTTGGGCTTCCTGAATCTTTTCTCCGGCGGCGGACTCGAAAATTTGTCGGTCGCCATGCTTGGGGTTGGCCCCTACATCACCGCCACCATCATCATGCAGCTCTTGACCATCATCTTCCCGAAGTTCAAGCAGATGTACTACGAGGAGGGGAGCCGCGGGCAGGCGAAGTTCAACCAGTATTCGCGGATGCTCACCGTTCCCCTCGCTCTGCTCCAGGCGTACGGATTTTTGAATATTCTCGTGGCGCAGAACGTGATCGACAGGCCGAGCATGTTCAGTTTGGCGACGAACGTGCTCGCGATCGCCGCGGGCTCCATGATCACGCTTTGGCTTGGCGAGCTCGTGAGCGAGCAAAAGATCGGGAACGGCGTGTCGCTCATTATTTTGGCGGGTATCGTTTCCCGCCTTCCTCAAGATGCGCAGCTTGCGTTCGCTTCCTACACGCCGAGCCTGCTGCCGACCTATATCGGATTCTTGATCGTGCTCGTCCTGCTCGTTGCCGGGGTCGTGTATCTGAACGAGGGCGAGAGAAAAATACCGATCACCTATGCGCGGAGAGTGCGCGGCATCAAAATGTACGGCGGCGCTTCAAGCTACCTGCCGCTCAAGGTGAATCAGGCCGGCATGATACCGCTGATTTTCGCGATCTCGGTGCTCCTGTTCCCGCAATTCCTGGCGCAGATCACTTCTATTGTTTCGGTTGATTTCGCGCTGAAGTTCAACGAGCTGGTTACGAAGCTGTTGAATAATCGTCTCTTGTACGGCGCGGCGTATTTCATTCTGGTCGTGGTCTTCACGTATTTCTATACCGCGATCACCTTTAATCCGGAGGAACTGTCAAAGAATCTCCAGCGGAGCGGGGGGTTTGTGCCGGGCATCAGGCCCGGCGAGGCGACTGCGCAGTTCTTTGCCGCGATCGTGAACCGCGTGACGTTTTTCGGCGCGACCTTCCTCGGACTCGTCGCCGTGCTCCCGCTTCTTATTCAAAGCTTGACAGGGCTCTCGGTCTTGACCGTAAGCGGCACCGCGCTCCTTATCGTGGTTGCGGTTGCCTTGGAAACCATGCGGCAGATCAATTCTCAACTTACCGTGCGTGAGTACGAGGGGATCGAATAGCTCCGACTTTTGCTCTTGCGGAACCGGTGGTTCAGCGGCTCCAGCGACCGCTGACCACCTGCACTCTCGGCATTTTGATCCCGCCAAGGCGGGAACCAAGCTCAAAATGCCTGCGAGAGCTTCCGCAAGAGCAAAAGCCTCCGCATTAGTTATTTAGCATGAATCTCCGCTTATGGTTCTCCCAAAAGGATACTCTCGCTTGTGGGGCGGGACAGGGATATGCCAGCCCTTGCGTTTTTTGACAGGATATGCTATAATATATGCGCACATTGATAATGCTTGGTTGTACGCCAAAAGGCTTGATATTGTTGAGCCCTTTGGCGTGCAACCAAGAGACCTGTCTAAGTTCCCGCAATCCCGCGGGATGAGCGGCAGGCGAAGGAGAAGAGACGATGCCGTATAACTGGACAGCGGAGCAGGTGAAAGAATTCACCCGCGCCGCACGCAAAGTGGAGCGAGCTGCAGGGAAAAAGGGCGGATCGCCGTTTGACCCGCTCCTCCTCCTCGGCAAAATGGCGGAGGCATTCTTGTCCGCCATTCCCGCGCCCGACAGCGGCCGCATCCACGTCCTCCCGGGCATCCTTGTCCGCGAGGACGAGGACTGGATCAAGGCCCTAGAAGCCG
>Ga0154971_101_pt2 | contig 33816 bp, 32 predicted proteins | sample RifCSPhighO2_01_FD_105939 | JGI IMG/M metagenome (GOLD analysis project Ga0154971, IMG submission 105939) | Candidatus Liptonbacteria bacterium RIFCSPHIGHO2_01_FULL_56_18b
GCGGATCACCAGTTTTCCTTGGATGTAGTAGTTTGCGGACGGTATCGCGTAGGTACACGTGCGTTGTACCGGACACCGGCCGCAGGAGCGTTCGTAGGTCCGTACTTGCGCGGGGCTCCAGACGAGCGGCACGGCGTCAATTCTAGTTTTCCGCCCCTTCTTTTTCTTGTCGGTGGTGCTCAAGTTCCCCGGGTATTGGGCGCAGAGCGCGTACGACAAGAGCCAAACGGCGTCGCAGAGCCGTACCGGGTTAACTCGATGTCTCCGGCAGTAGCGGTAGACCAGCCGCCGCACGCTCGCGAGAACCGCTTCGATATAGAGCCCGTTGCCGTTCAGTTCGCTCGGCGCGTGGCCCGTCGTGATGAGCCGGTTCGCGAACACCACCCTGAGGACGTGGAAGTCCACGGGAATAGGGAAGTGGAAGCGGTCCACGAATCCGGCGTCCATCAGGAAATAGATGAGCATGGAGACCATCTTTCCCTGGAAGCCGTAGAACCCGCGGTGCCGCGCTTTTTTCTTGCCGTTGTTTTTGATGCGCGCGCATGCCGCTTTGTAGCTCTTGACTCCTCGCAAGAGTTCTGTGGGGTCTGACCACCACTCGTCGCGCAGCCGCCTGAAATTCAAGACCCAATTGCGGCTGATCTCGCTTGCCTGGAACCCAAGGCCGACGCTGCGCAGGATGTCGCTGATCTTTTCTTTCTGCCAGTCGTCTATCCGTTCCGGCAGGAAAAGCATGGGATACCGCTCGTAGATTTCTGCGAGAGCGCGTATCGCGACGTAGCTCTCGATACCTCCGCGCATGTAGTAGCACGCGCAGAACAAGAAGAGCGCGTGTTCTCGCGTGCCGAGCTTCAAACTCGGCGGCAGGTTCTCGCGCGCCTGCGGCGGCGTGACCCACGGCAGGTTGTACGGGTATTCCTTGTCTTGGAGCGCCTGGAGCAGGCGCCCAAAGACCGCTTCCGCCCTCTTGCGGTGTGTGCGTATCTTCACGGGCGCCCTCCAGAAAGAGAAATTGTGAAAGGATGCTCTTGCGTGAGTTTAGCTCGTGGGTGGCTTTGCGGTCAACCTATGCCTCTGGCATAAAATAACATGAGCGATCTATTCGCTTATTCGCGCGAATGAGCGAATAGTTGAGTTATAAAATACGTGCGGCCCGGGCAGTTAGACAAACTGCACCGGGCCGATGTGGTCAGGCCTCAAATCTCAAAGAGGCCGTGGCTGGCGTTCTGAGCGCGCCGATAAGCCAGTATGCGCTCGTGCTGGAGCGCAAGCTCGCGGGCTTCTTCACAGTCCTTGCAGCGGACCGCGAACGGCAGTGCCCGCAGGCGGCGCTCGAAGATCTCCTTGCCGCACTCGAAGCAGTAGCCGTAGGAGCCCTGCTCGAGACGCGCGAGCGCTTCGCGGATCTTCGTGAGCACCTCGGCCTTCATCCGGACGAGCTCGCGTTCGATGTCCTCCTGGATGCTCATTTCCGCCAGTTCGGCAAGATCTGCGCCGCTAGCCAGCGGCTCTTGCTGTCCGGCATCGCGAAGCATGCCGTGTACGTCCGCCAGGATTTCTCGCCGCCGCCCCTCGAGGATCTCCTTCAAAGCGGCGCGTCGTTCTTCGGTCATCGGCGTTTTCCCCACGGCTCACCTCCTACGTCAAGATTGCACCGTAGTCAATAATAGCACGTTTATTATGTTTAGTCAAATCTGCTTGCCATCCGTGAGGGGAGGTGCTATGCTACTTCCACGTTCCGAAGACCGCGGGGGCTAGAAACGGCTTAATCATCCCGCTGAGGAAGCAAGCTTTTATGCATGCTTTTGTCGCCCGGAGCGGGCGATTTGTCGTTTAGGGGCGTCCATCGCCGTTGGCGGTGTGCTCGATTTTGCGAAACCTTACGGTTGGCAAAATCAGCAAAGGTCGAAGATAGATAAATGAAGTCCCGATGCAGAGATCGGGACATGAGAGTTCCTAAGCTCATTAGGAATTCGCTAAGGCAACTCTACATGAAAACCAAAGCGCAAAAACAGGAAGAGCTGGACAAGGGACGCACACTGCTCGGCAAGAGCCAGGCAGTGCTTTTGGTTGACTTCAGCAAGGTCAAGACATCGGCTTTGCGCAGTCTGCGCCAGGAGCTCAAAAACAACCAGAGCCCGATGCTGGTCATCAAGAAGCGGCTTTTGAGCATCCTTCTCAAAGAGAAAGGATTGCCCTTCGACGAGCTCAGGGCGAGCGGCGGCATGAAGGCGCCGCTCGGCACGATTTTCGCTTCCAATCTGGAGCAGGCCGCAGGTTTCGTGTACCGCTTTTTCGCCGCACTGGAGAAAGAGAAAAAAGTGGACTCGGCCAAGGTAAAATTGCTTGGCGGTTATGACCTCTCGAAAAACGAATTCATTCCGGCGGAGCGCGCCGTATTCATCGGTCAACTGCCGCCGCGGGAAGTGCTGTTGGCGCAGCTGCTCTATATGCTCGCCGCCCCGATCCGTTCGTTCCTGTATGTGCTTGACCAGAGGGCCAAGAAGATCTAACTGGTCGAGTGATGAACTCGTCGAAGCATTAAGCGAAAAGTCAAAACAAACAACCTAAGGTCGAAATCAAAAAAACATGAGCGAAAAATTCGATAAACTTATCTCCGAAATTGAAAAATTGTCCGCGCTGGAGCTCGCGGAACTGGTGAAAGCGCTGGAAGAGAAATTCGGCATTTCGGCTGCCGCGCCGATTGCGGCAGGCGCAGGCGGAGCCGCCCCTGCTGAAGAAGAAAAAACGAGCTTCAACGTGCTCCTTAAATCCTCTGGTGAGCAGAAGATAAACGTGATCAAAGTGGTCCGCGAAGCGACCGGCCTGGGGCTCAAGGAATCCAAGGATATGGTGGACGGCGCGCCAAAGACGGTCAAGGAGGGGCTGAAGAAGGAAGAGGCAGAAGAGTTAAAGAAAAAGCTGGAAGCGGCCGGAGCAACAGCGGAGATACAATAGATAGAGAGTAGGAGATATCCGAAGATAGCGAGTAGGGAGTAGGAAGTAGGGGTATCCGAAAGAGCGCTCTTCACAAAGGGCGCTTTTTTGTTTTATGATGGCCTAGAATGCGCCCATAGCTCAGTGGTAGAGCGTCCCGTTCACATCCGCCTGCCAAAGCGCGCGTTTAGCTCAGTGGTAGAGCGCTTCGTTCACATCGAAGAGGTCGCTGGTTCGATCCCAGCAACGCGCACCATAAAAGCGGCGGGCAGGTCGGGAAGGCCTGAAGCTCGATCTTTCATGGGCGCACCATTCTCTCATTCGCGCGAATGGTAGAATGAGGAGAATGATCAGGCGACCATGAAACGCGCGCTTATTTTCGGTACAATAGTGGTGGCGGGCATCCTTGTGTACGCCGCCGCGTTGCAGAAACCGGCTGCGCCATCGCAACAACAAACCATGCTGCTCACAAGTTCCGCGTTCGAACAGAACGCATACATCCCCAAGAAATTCAGCTGCGAGGGATGGAACATTAACCCTGAGCTTTTGATCCAGGGCGTGCCTCAAGAGGCAAAGAGCTTGACATTGATCATGGATGACCCGGACGCGCCACGGGGCACGTTCACGCACTGGCTCGTGTGGAACATTGATCCCACGACGACTGTGATAAAAGAAGAGAGTGTGCCTCCGGGCAGTATCGAGGGCGCAAACGACGCGGGCAAGATTGGCTACATTGGCCCATGTCCGCCTCCGGGCGCGCCGCACCGCTATTTTTTCAAACTGTACGCACTTGATGTTTTACTTGACCTTAAATCAGGCGCAAGCAAAACCGAACTTGAAGCCGCGCTCCGCAGCCACAGTGAGGCGCAGACAGAGCTTGTCGGCCTTTACGCGCGATAACGAGCGCGCGTCAAGGCGTTAACGCGCCTTCGTAAACGGTGTTGATCCGTTGCACGACTACGATCTCAAAGCCCTTGGAAGTGTTTTCTGCGCCTGACGTGAGCGTCACGGTGATGGGATACGTGCCCGGGGTCGTGGGGAAGCCCGAGATGGTCGCGGGCGCGCGGCACGGCGCCATAATGCAGACCGCTGGCGTGAGGGTGAGCCCCGGCGGGAGATTGCCCGCGGTGATGCTCCAGACATAGGTGCCTGCGCCGCCCTGGGCAACGAGCGCCGCCTCATATTTTTCGCCTTGGACGACCTGCGGGAGGGATTCCGTGTTGATCATAAAGAACTGGAGCGGCATAACCTGGAAGTTCGCCGTATTGCTCGTCCCGTTCTTGTTCGTGACCGTGATGGGATAGCTTCCCGGCGCAAGCACGACTTGAGCGCAGGACGCGAATGGCGCGCAGGGCGTTGCGGGGATCGCGAACGTAAGCGTTTTCCCGTCCGGAGACGAGAGGTCCTGGACCGCGCGCGTGACGCCGGCGAAGCTTATATGATTCTGCGTCGGCGTGAATCCGAATCCGCCAAGGGTCACTTGCGTGCCTACGCTTCCCGAGCCGGGCGTGATCGTGGTGATGATGGGGATCGCCTCCACCTCGTTTTTGTCGCGTATGCGGATGCTTCCGACATCGGTGATCATGTTATTTATCTCGTCCAGTACGCCTTCTATGGTCACGAAAATGTCCGTTTTGAGGGTGCTTGTGACGGTGACGAGCTTTGCGTCGCGCGTCCGGATCACAAAACTGCCGTCTCCGGCGTTGATCTGCGTGATAATGCCGTCAATGGACTGCTTTTCCCTGGCGATTTTCGGCTGGGAAAGGTCGCGGATCACTTCGGCCTCAACGACTTGGGCGTTCGCATCCAATGCCGATCCGTAAATATTCAGCTTGTCGCCGATCGCGATGCTGTTGAACGCGATATTCCCCCGGTTGCGGTCAAGGATGATGGTCTTTGACGTGACCCGCACCTCGTATTTTCGTACAAAATCGAGCTGTGGCCGCACGAGCGGGGGAACCGCGATGCTCCGTCCCGCGGCGCTCTCGTCGAGCGAGCGGACGCCCAAGGGGCAGGGCGCCTCTGTTTTCGCGCCGTTCCAGAAGCCGTAGCACGGATACTCCGGCCGCTGGATCACAATGAGCGTCTGCGGGCTTCCGGCTGCGACGCCGATCACTTCGGTGTTATCGAGCTGGATAAAGGTTCGCTCAGGCGGCTTTGAAAGATTGCGCACGATGAGCCCGCGGATCGAACCATCGGTGTTATAGAAGCCGTAGACGTTGATGAGATCGCCTACCGAAAAATCCGAAAACGCCGCGGCTTGACGTTGTTTCAAGAGAAGGATGGTTTCTGCAGTGATCTGGATGCGGTAGCCAACTTCCCGGGGCGAGGGGCATATGGCAGATTCGCCTCGCACCGCGCTTTCGCTCGGGAACCGCAGACAGCTTACCGAAGCTGCGAGCGTGGCCGCGGCAAAGATTTCCGCAGGCAGTCCGCCCGAAGAGATCTGCGTGATCCGCATCGACGGAAACTGAAGAATATCTCCTTCGTCAATAATTGCAGGCGCAGCATATGCGTTATTCCCTGCGGAATAAGGGATAATGACAAGCGCTGCCGCAGCCGCGATGATGAGTAATAAGTTCTTCGCCATGGTCACAGTGCATATTATACTACGAATCTCTGCACGAGGCGTTACATAGTCGCACTGCGCTATCCACAGGGTATCTTGACGCAGGTCTGGATCAACGCTATTGTTAGCCAATTCCCATGCAGGCGTTTAACTTCGCAACCAAGGATTTTGCAGCCGCACTTCGCACGTGCTGGCTGCTTTTCGGCATTTACTTTATTGGCCGACCAACGGATCAGGAGGCGACTACCGCAATGTTCTAGAGAAAAGTATTAACAAGAACGAACTTGCAAGAGCCCCTGATCCGAGGGGCTCTTGTGTTATGCGGCCTGAAAATCGTCCGGCTGCGCAGGTGCAGATGAACGATTTTCAGATCGCATGGTGCGGTCTGAAGCACATTAGTGAGGGGGCGTTATGCAGCAGGGCAGGACAACTCCGGGAGAGCCGGCGATTGAGCGCATCTTTGCGTTCAAGGGAACAGTAGGGGAGCGAATTCTTGAAGAGATTGCTCATCCTACGGCGCAGCCGATGCGCCACAAGCGGGTTTTCGGAACGATGTGGGTCCGAAAGTGGGGAGCAGACGGTCATGAGGCTTGCAGAGGCATCGTGGTCGTAGGCACCACACGTATCCCGCTCATGCTTGAGAAAGGCATGGCGGTTGCGGACGAGCCGAGGACGCTCGTTATCCAGCAGGTGCCGGGATGCAGGCATTCGCTCAAGCCCGCGGTAAACGGCAGCCGGGCAACTATTCTTGAGGTCGGAAGCGAACTGAACGAGAATCGGCTTAAGGGATTTGCCTGTCAAGTTGTTGCGGCCTTCGTGATCCACGGCTTTTGCTGGAAAGATCGCAACGGCAAGGAGCTGCAAGAGCCCTATGGCGACAGGGTTGACCCTGTTGCGAAAGCAAGGCGAAAGGCAAAGAAAAAGGCGAAGCAGCCACAAAAGCCTGACAGCTACGACCGCTACCTCGGCATTTGGTAGGCCTTTGGTAGCGCTGTCCTTTCTGCTCTTGCCGCCCAAGTTTACGGGGAATCTGCTGCTCTGGCCCAAGCCGGAGAATTGCCGGTTCCCCGCTTCTTTTTTCAAAACATTTGGGTTAGATTGGTAAAGATGAAAATCCTGCGCACGAGGTTTAAAAAAGACCGGGTTCGTCCGTTGTAATAAAACCGGCCGAGTACCGCAGGATAAACAGGTTTTTCGGAACGTGAAGCTATGAAACTATCTATCGGTATTGTGGGGCTGCCGAATGTGGGCAAGTCAACTCTGTTCAACCTCTTGACCAAGCAGAGCGTTTTGGCGGCCAATTACCCGTTCGCGACCATTGACCCGAACGTGGGCGTGGTCGCCGTGCCGGACGAGCGGGTGGATACGCTCGCAGAGATGAGCAAGTCCAAAAAGAAAATCCCCGCGGTCGTGGAGTTCTATGACATCGCAGGACTGGTGAAGGGCGCTTACAAGGGCGAGGGGCTTGGCAACCAGTTCCTCGCGCACATCCGTGAAGCGCAGGCGATCGTGGTCGTACTGCGCGTATTCAATGACCCGGGCGTGGTTCATGTGGAGAGTACCATAGATCCTCTGCGGGACATGGGAACCATAAATACGGAATTGGCGCTCAAAGACCTGGAAACCGTGAACAAGCGTTTGGATAAAGCAGAGGGCGAGGCGCGAACCGGCGATAAAAAGGCGATAAAAAATATGGAGGTGCTTAAAACGGTCAAAGCAGAACTGGAAAAAGGGAATTTGATCCATCAATTCGGCGAAGAGGAAATCGTGCGGGAGATGCAGCTTTTGACCTCAAAAAAACAGCTGTATCTCCTGAACGGCGATGAGGCCGACGTGAGCGCAAGATTGGAAGCGGAGATAAAAAAACTGGGCGCGGATTATTTGGTCGCGAATTTGGCAGCGATTAAGGATCTGGGCGAGCTCATAAAAAAAGCGTATGCGATCCTGGATCTTATAAGCTTTTTAACTACCGGCGAAGACGAAACCAGGGCGTGGACTATCAAGCGCGGCACCAGGGCCCCGGAAGCGGCCGGCGTGATCCATACTGATTTTGAGAAGAATTTCATCCGCGCCGAGGTCGTGAATTGGAAAAAGCTGCTTGAGTCAGGCGGATGGAGTCAGGCCAAGCAAAAAGGGCTGATACGGCTCGAAGGTAAGGAGTATGTGGTGCAGGACGGGGACGTGATGGTGGTGAGGCACGGGTAGTTGACGTGCGCCGAGCTAAGACCGCCGTTCCAGCGCACTACCCAGCGTTTCGTCGTCCGCAAATTCTATCTCGCCGCCCGTGGGCAATCCTCGCCCCAGGCGGCTTACTGTTTTCGCGAGCGGCGCAAGTTCTTTCATAAGGAGCGAGGCGTTGAAATCTCCCGCAGAAGTAGGGTTGAACGCGAGGATTACCTCTTTTGCCTGCCCGCCCAATTCTTTTTCAATGAAGCGCTTGAGATTCTGCAGGCGCAGTTTTTGCCATTCTTCCAAAATGCCCGTCTTCGGAATTATCCCGAGGATGCAGTAGCGGCCGGTGTATTTTCCCGTGTTCTCAAGCGAGAGGAGGTCCGTCTCTTTTTCCACGATCATGATCACGCCAGGGTCGCGGCTCGGGCTCTCGCAGATATGGCAGAGACGGCCGGGATTTTGATGGACGAAAAAGCAGCGCTCGCAGATCTTCACCCGGCCGAGCTCGTCAAGGTCGCGCGCAAGGCCGTGGATGGCATCGCCGCCCTGCGCGACAAGATAAAACGCCAAGCGGGTCGCCTGGCGGGGGCCGATCGAGGGAAGCTCGGCCAAGCGCTCAATAAGTCTTTTCGCCGACTCCGGCAGGTTCGCTTTCATATTCTGAATACTTTTTGTCTATGCTGCGGAAGGTAACGCGTTCTGGATCGAACATAAGGTTCACGCTTCCCAGGGGGCCGTTGCGGTGTTTCCCGATGTTGATCTGCGCTACGTTCTGCTCTTCAAGCGGCACGTCTTGCTTGTCGCGGTCTTTGCGGTAGATGAAGAGCACCACGTCCGCATCCTGTTCAATGGCGCCGGATTCCCGGAGGTCGGAGAGTTTGGGTATTTTGCTGTCCCGTTGGTCAACGGCGCGCGAGAGCTGGGATACGGCGAGCACCGGCACTTGGAGTTCGCGCGAGAGCGCTTTTAGGCCCCGCGAGATCTCGGTTACCTGCTGGACCATATTGTCCGAGTTGCGGCGCGGGAGGATGAGTTGGAGGTAGTCCACGACGATGAGGCCAAGTCCGTGCTCTATCTGGAGCCGGCGCGCCATTGAGCGCATCTGCATGATATTCGGGGATGGCGTGTCGTCGATGAATATGGGCGCCTGCGAGAGGCGGTCGAGCGTGTGCTGGATCATTTCGAACTCCGCGTCGTTCGTGATGCGGCCGGTGCGGAGCCGCCACAGGGGCACGCCTGACTCTGCCGCGATCAGGCGGTCGATGACCTGCTCGCGCGACATTTCGATCGAGAAGATGCCGACCGGCACATGGGCCTTGAGGGCGGCGTTCCGCGCGATGTCTAAGGCGAGCGTGGTCTTGCCGAGTGATGGCCGCGCTCCGATGACGATAAGGTCCGATTTCTGGAGGCCCGAGAGGAGGCTGTCTAAACCGTCGAAACCGGTTGGCACGCCGCGGAGCGCACCCTTGTGCGCGTGGAGCTTTTCTATCCGCTCGTAGGCGTTCCGCAGCTCCTCTCGGAGCGGGACGAAGTTTTGCGGGATGGATTTTTGCGAGATAGAAAGTATCTTCTGCTCCATCTCGTCCATCAGGTCGTCGAACTCCTTGGCCGGCTCAAAAGCGTTCTCCGTGATCTCCGCGGACGCGCGGATGAGGTCGCGGAGCACTTTTTTCTCTTTCACGATCTTCGCGAAGTGGTCGACGTGCGATGACGTGGCGACGCGGTTCGTGAGATCGGCGAGGTAGCCAGAGCCGCCGACGTCGGCGAGGACACCCTTTTCCGTGAGCCGGTTCGTGAGGGTGAGGAGGTCAACGGGCTGGCGCTTCTCGTAGAGATCGAGGATGCTCTCGTAGATCTTTTCGTGCGCCGGGGTGTAAAAATCTTCGGGCGCAAGCAGGTCCGCGACTTTGATGACCGCGTCTTTGTCTATCAAAAGCGAACCCAGGACCGATTGTTCGGCCTCGATGTTCTGCGGGGGGAGCCTAAGCGTGTCTTTTTTCTTTGGCGGCATGGTTCTTTGGGTGTGTCCTGGGTCCCTTTGGGGTGTCTTCGACTATGTATCCTAACCCTTCTATTTCTTTTCTCAAGAGGTCTGCCTGCGTAAACTGTTTATTTTTTCTGGATCTCTCGCGTTTTCGGACAAGTTCTCTGATTTTGGCCGGGATGGGAGGGCTTTTAATGGTTTTTTTCAGGCCAAGCAGGTCCAGTAGAGGCCCGATATTCATGCGGGAATCGCGCACCTTGGAGACGACCGACAGGGCCTTGGCGGTGTTGAGGTTGTTGTAGAGCGCCGCACGGAATGCCGATTCTACTCTTTTGGAAGCAAGGGTCTTGTTCTCGGAGGCCGCAGCATTCAGGCGGGAGATCGCGCGGAGGTCGTTCCCCATATCAGCAGAGAAGTTCATCTGCGTTCCGTAATTGGTTTGGAGCGCGACATATCTGAATGCCAGACCGGCATGCGGCGTTATCCGCCTGAAGTGATCCAGCGCGTAAAAATTGTTTTCCCGTTTTGCCATCTTGCGGCCGTTGACCAGGAGGTGCTCGCCGTGCACCCAGTACCTGACGAATGGCTTGTAGATCGGCTGGCTCTGCGCGATCTCGTTCGTGTGGTGGGGGAATATGAGGTCCACGCCGCCGGTGTGGATGTCGGTCGGCTCCCCGCCGAATGCTTCGTAGTTCATAACCGAGCACTCGATGTGCCAGCCCGGCCGGCCGTCGCCCAGTTCCGCGTCGCGCCAGAAAATTTTTCCGTCGGATCTATCGCGGCCTTTCCAGAGCGCAAAGTCGCTCAAGTTTTCTTTTTCGTAATCGTCCACCCTGACGCGCGCGCCTGTTTTTTTGCCCCGTAAGAAATCTTTGCCGACTAACGCGCCGTAGTCCCCGAATTTTTTCTGGTAGTTCTGGATGCTGAAATACACGCCATCCGTGGATTTATACGCGTAGCCGAGCTTGATGAGCTTTTTGATGAAGCCCCTGATGGCGTTGATCTTGTCCGAAACGCGGATGAACGTGATGTGTTTCGGGTCTGTCGGCACGTTTACTTCCCGAAGGTCGTTCTTGAATTTTGCGATAAAGCGGCCGGTGTACGCGCGCAATTCTTTAGGCGTGGCGCGGCTACCGAATTCGTCCACTGTGCGTTTGATGGTCTTGTCGTCCACGTCCGTGATGTTCATTGCCCAGCGGACCTTGCAGCCGTTGTATTCCAAAGTGCGGCGCAGGATGTCTGCGAAAATATAGCTCCGCAGGTTTCCGATGTGCGCTTCGTCATACACCGTGGGGCCGCAGGTATATAAGTTAACCGTTTTGCCTTTGAGCGGCTTGAATACTTCGAGCTTGCGCGTGAGGGTGTTGTAGAGTTTTAAAGCGGCCACAGCTGTATTTTACTCCTTTTTTACTGCCCTAAAAAGCGTTCCGGCCAGGAATAGTCCTGGCCGGGTTGACCTCATGCTATGTTTGCCGAGCGGACGCGGGGGTCATCATGACGACAGAAGACGACCACCGGACCCCAGCGCTTCGAGTTCGTGATCTTCTCTTCGGCGTATGAGTCGTGCCGCACGCCGAGAACGAGATAGGTATCGAGGGCGGGGAGGTCGCCTTTTTCGCAGATCAGTGCGTTGCCCAGGAATGCAGGCGCGTTTCCCGCGATACCTTCCTGCACGCAGACGAGACCGCTCTCCAAGACTGATACCTGAAGCAGGGTGCCGTCATAGAGTTCTGCCAGCCAGCTCGCAATCGGTTTAGGCATATGTCATCCCTCCAGCTGGTTATGTTGTAGCAGTAAAATCGCTGGGAGGCAATAGAGTTTGCGTAATTCTGCAGGTATGGTATAATGTAGAAAGGAGGTGCGGAATGAAATTGACAGCAGTAAGACGGTGGTTCCTGATTGGGCTCGGCTTGTCGCTCGTTCTGGGCGTCGGTGCCATCTATTCGGAATCCGAGGGGTACATGCGGTTGCCGATGCTCCTGTATCTGATGACCACGGTTGCAGCCAGTTTTTTCGCGTTCATCGCCAGTCGGACCGGACAGGGCCTCGCTGATTTCTTCGACGGGGTTCATCGTCCGATGGGGCGGGGCCGCAACGCGGATCGCGACTCTTTTCCGCGTTCAAGCAGGTTCTGCCTGGGCTACGCTCTTCCGCTGGGGGCATTCATCGGCGGGAAGATCGTCCTGGCCTATATCTACCCATAGGCCACAGATGTCATGGGCAAAGAGAGCCCGTCCTTGCAAGTTAAGACGGGCTTTTCTGTTTTATTCTATACCCGCGTCTTCTTAACAAATCCCGCGGCCGCGGGATTTGTTAAGAAGACAGGATCTATAGTTATCAAGAATTTTGACGTAGAATTAATAATCTATGGCTTGCGGCCGCTCTTTGCATATTAAAGCATGTTGATTAGCATTCTTGACCTATCCGACAGGCCCCTCGGCCGCGGGCTCGGGACCGAACGGCTCAAGGTCTGCGACCGCCCTGATTTTCACTAAGACCATTGATTAGCGGTCTTGACACTCGACTGCTAATCGCCCTATACTTGACCCATTATGGAGCCGCGCACCACGGGCATCCTCAAGGCCGTTATCAGCGAATTCATAGAGAGCGGAGAGCCGGTGAGTTCGGAATGGCTCTACGAGCACCATGATTTTGGCATCAAGCCCGCCATGATCCGGTTGGAATTGGGCGGCCTCACGGATAAGGGCTACCTGGTGCAGCCGCATACTGCGGCAGGGCGGGTCCCGTCCGACAAAGGGCTCGCATTTTTCGCGAAAAGCGCGATAGAAGAGGATGCGCCCGCATGCGGCGAAGAGCTTCTTGGCCTTTTCCGCGAGCAGGCGTGGCCGGAATTCCTTTCGGAATTCTCTTCGGAGCTTGATATCTTGGGTGCGGCGTCGGTGTTCCCGGAGCGCGCGGCGTATAAAAGCATGCTCACTAACCTGGTTGACCATTTTGACTGGCCGCCTTCGGAGATCAGGGACCTGGTCCGTGATTTTGAGAATCTGGATGAGCGGCTTGGGAAGATGGGAGGCGCGTTTCAGAGCGACATCCAGGCGTTTATCGGCCGTAAGAGTCCGGTCACGAAGAGCGAACACCTCGCGGTCATCGCCGGGAGCTATGGCGTGGACGGACACAGGGTGTTCGTGTGCGCGATCGGGCCGAAGAGGATGGATTATAAGAAAACCGCAAAGGTCATGAAGGGATTAAAAATAGCGAGTAGAAAGTAGCGAGTAGGCAGGAAGCAGGAAAAACATGAACGAAGAACAAAAACAAAATAGCAATAAAGAAGAAGCGGCAAAACCAGAGATGAGCGAACTTCAGAAGTGCGAAGCGCAGAAAAATGAGTATCTCGCGGGCTGGCAGCGCGCGAAAGCCGACCTCATCAACTATAAAAAAGAGGAGTTGCAGCGGCTTGAGGAGTTTGCCAAGTACCACGGCGCTGAATTCATGCGGGAGCTCATTGCCGTGCTTGACGCATTTGATCTGGGGCTCGTAGCGCTTGAGAAGCAGGGATCCGTAGAGAAAGGGATCTATATGATCCGGGCGCAGATCGAGGACATATTGAAGAGCCACGGGCTTACGAAAATTCCCATAAGGGTCGGCGATCCGTTCGACCCCGCGGTCGCGGAAGCGATCGCCGAGGCAGAGTCAGGAGAACCGCCGGGAACCGTTCTCGAGGAGATCGAACCCGGGTACCGGCTCCACGATAAGATCCTTAGGCCAGCGCGAGTAAAAATATCAAAAGGTCAACCAGCAAGTCATCAATAACACAACACCATGCCAAAAATTTTAGGGATAGATCTGGGAACTACGAATTCTGCGGTCGCGGTCACGGACAGCGGCGAGCCGCGCATTTTAGAGACCGTTGAAGGCAATCGCACCATGCCTTCTATCGTCGCGGTGAGCAAGGCAGGGGAACGCCTCGTGGGGCTTTTGGCCAAGCGGCAAGCCATCACCAATCCCAAGAACACGATCTTTTCCGTGAAGCGCCTGATCGGCCGCAAGTGGAGCGACCCAGAGGTTCAGCGGGACAAGGGGTGGCTACCCTATGACATAGTGGAAGGTCCGAACAGCAGCGTGCGGGTGAAAATGTCCGTCGGAGGCGGATCCGCCTCTGGCGGAGGCGACTATTCCTCGGAAGAGATCTCCGCGTTCATCCTGGGCAAGCTCAAGGCGGATGCGGAGGCGAAACTCGGCGAAAAAGTGGAAGAAGCGGTCATTACCGTGCCCGCGTATTTCGACGATTCACAGCGGCAGGCGACCAAGAATGCCGGGGAGATCGCTGGATTCAAAGTGAGGAGGATCTTGAACGAGCCGACCGCGGCAGCGCTCGCCTACGGGTTTGGGACAGGGAAACAACTCCGACGCTCGCAAGGCGAGGCCGGAGCCCCAGGCGAAGCGTCGGGAAAGAACGAAAAGATCGTGGTGTACGACTTTGGCGGCGGCACGTTCGACATCTCGGTTTTGGAGGTTGGCGACGACACGGTGGAGGTCAAGGCGACCGGTGGCGACACGCATTTGGGCGGCGACGATTTCGACAAGCGTGTGATCGAGTATCTTGTTGCCGAATACAAAAAACAGGAGGGCATTGACATCTCAAAGGATCCGCTCGCGCTGCAGCGCCTCAAAGAGGCGGCCGAGCGCGCGAAACACGAGCTCTCGACCGCGGTCGAAACAGAGATCAATCTTCCGTATGTGAGCTCGGACGCGTCCGGCCCCAAGCATTTTCTGATGAAGCTTACGCGGGCTAAGCTTGAATCCCTGGTGAAGGACTACATTGACCGTTCGATCGAGCTCACGCGCGCGACCGTTACCTTGCCCCAGCCAAAAGGCGCGGGGTTCAAACTTCCGGAGATCAATGAAGTGATCCTCGTCGGCGGCCAGACGCGCATGCCGGCGATGGTGGAGGCGGTCAAGAACCTTTTCGGCAAGGAGCCGCACAAGGGCATCAACCCGGACGAAGTGGTGGCGATCGGAGCCGCGGTCCAGGCAGGGATACTGCAGGGCGACGTGAAAGACATCCTGCTCTTGGACGTCACGCCTCTTGCCTTGAGCATCGAGACCTTGGGCGGCGTGGCTACGCCAATGATACAGAAGAATACTACGGTCCCTACGGCGAAGACCCAGATCTTCTCGACCGCGGGCGACAGTCAGACGTCGGTCGAGGTGCACGTGCTGCAGGGCGAACGCCCCATGGCGCAGGACAACAAGACGCTTGCGCGGTTCATGCTGGACGGCATTCCGCCATCGCCGCGCGGCGTGCCGCAGATCGAGGTGACATTTGACATCGACGCGAACGGCATCCTGAACGTGTCTGCGAAAGACAAGGCCACGGGTAAATCGCAGTCCGTGCGCATCGAGGCATCCACCGCGCTTTCAAAGGAAGAAGTCGAGCGCCTGCGGCGCGAAGCCGCGGAGCATGCGTCCGAAGACGCCGGGAAGCGCGAGACCGCAGAGCTGCGCAACCAAGCAGAAAGCCTTATCTATGTGGCAGAAAAAGCGCTTCGCGAAGCAGGAGACAAGGTAAGCGAAGACGTGAAAAAATCAATAAACGAGAAGATCGAACAGCTGAAACAAGTAAAAGACGGCGGCGCAAAAGAAGCGATACAGGGCGCGATCGCAGGGTTGAACGCCGAAATTCAAAAAATAGGCCAGGCGTTCTATAATAAGGATCAAGATGGCGGGGCTAATTCAGCACCAGAGTCTCATTGAGCAGGCCGCGCGTCGCGAGGTCGTCCGGCCGAAGAAGTTTTACGCGCCGCTTGTTCTTGACGCGCTCGTCGTCGTCTCTGCGTTCGGCCTCGCGGGCGCGTATAAGGGTTACCTTGCGGGCGGGGCGCCGCTCGGCGCGTTGCTTGCCGCGCTCGCGCTATTTGCCGTTCTCTCGGTGCTCGCGATGCTTCTTACCAAGGCGTTTCGCCGGAGGCTCGTCGTGCTCGCGATCGAAGTCGTCGCGCTATTCCTGCCGTTCTACGACACCCCGGTCGCTTACCCGTTCCAATTTTTGACGCTCACTGCGCTTGCCGCATTCATCGTCCTCGTGTTCGGGGAATACATGGGCGCGCGGGCGCTCGACAATACGATCAAGATACAGTTCTTTCGGGTCATCCAGCCGCAGCTTTCACGTCTTATTACGGCGATGGTGCTCTGCGGGGTGATCCTGTATCTGCCGTACTGGGGCGCGCAGGGAAGCTTCCTTTCTCTGGAGAATTTTAACCGCATGTTTGATTTCGGGATCGGCCCGGTCAAGCAGTTCTATCCCGAGATAACCTTCACTGGTTCTTTCGGAGATTTTGCGGATGCCATGACGCGTTTACAGCTGAAGAACGACGCGAGGTTCCGCCTGCTCTCGCCAGCAGAACAGGAGCGTACGATCCGAGATACCGCAGAACAGCTCCGCGTGAGCCTCTCCGCGAGCCTCAAGTCGGACATTTCGGCAGACAAGCCACTGGCCGTCGTGTTCTACGATTTTCTGGTGAGCATGCTCGCGCAGTGGCGCGAGACGTTCGGGAACCAATTTCTCTTCGCGTGGGCGGCGATGCTGTTTTTGATCGCGAGAAGTCTCGGCGTGGTGTTCTACTGGGCAAGCGCGGTCATCGCGTTCTTCGTATATCAGGCGCTCATTGCGGCTAATTTCATCCGCGTGACTGGCGAGACGGGCGTGCACGAAGTGCTTGACTATTATGCGCCTTACCACAACAATAACGGGCGGATAGACGAAGGGCGGCGGGAGCCATAACGGCTTAGGCCGGTTGTTTTATGCCAAAAGATTACTACAAAATTCTAGGGGTGGAGCGCGGCGCATCCGAGGAAGAGATAAAAAGAGCTTACCGGAAGCTCGCGCACAAGCACCATCCCGACAAAACTGGCGGCGACGGGAAAAAATTCAAGGAACTGAACGAGGCGTACCAAGTGCTCTCGGACAAGCAGAAGCGGGCGCAGTATGACCGATTCGGCACCGCAGAGCCGTTCATGGGGTTCGGCGGCGGCGGCACCGGGCCGTTCTCCGGATTTGATTTCGGGTTCTCCGCAGGAGGCGGGCCCTCTTCGGGCTGGGAAGGGTTTGACGGCCAGGGATTCCCCGATATGGGCGGTTTGGGTGAGATCTTTGATTCGTTCTTTGAGGGATTGGGAGTGCGCCCGCGCAGGCCCGTATACCGGCGCGGGTCAGATATCGAGGTGACGCTCGAGATATCGCTTGAAGAAGCGTTCCGCGGCGCGACCAAACCGCTTGCGGTAACGACGCTCACACGCTGCGAGCGCTGCAAGGGGCAGGGAGGCGACCCTGCCGCGGGGTCAAAAGCGTGCGCGGCGTGCAACGGCCGCGGCGAGGTGCGGGAGGAGCGGCAGACGTTTTTCGGCAGTTTCGCGCAGGTAAGAACCTGTAGCGCGTGCCGCGGCGCGGGTCAAATCCCGGTGAAGGTCTGCAGCGCGTGCGAGGGGAGCGGCAGGATCTCCGGCGCGCGCAGCGTGCAGATAGACATCGTGCCGGGCATTGAAGACGGCCAGATCGTAAAGCTAAGCGGTATGGGGGAGGCCGGCGAGCGGGGGACTGGCGCAGGCGGCCTCTACGTACGCGTGAAGATCCACCCGCACCCGGTGTTCGTGCGCAAAGGAAGCGACCTTATCGTTACCAAGGAACTTAAAGTGGTGGGTCTTTTGCTCGGTCGGAAAATAGAGGTGCCGACCATAAGCGGCGGGAAAGCGTACGTAGAAATTCCCGCGCATTTCAACCTTAAAGAGAACCTTCGTATCCCCGGAGAAGGCATGCCGCGGTTCGGCAGTTTTGGCAGGGGAGATCTTTTTGTGAGTTTTATCATTAAGGCGCCCAAGAAAGTGGACGCAAAAATCGCAAAACTGCTGGAGGAAATGGAGGGATAAGGGCAGACGCGCCATCTTTTTGTTTCTTAACAAATTCCGCGGCCGCGGAATTTGTTAAGAAGGTGAATCGGTTTGAACCTGACGGCGAAGAACCGAGGGCCGCCGCGAGCAAAAGCAGCGGCCCCTTAAAATTTGAAAATTCGTTTATAAGCATATAAAATACGCGTGGAATATGCCCCGGTAGCTCAGTCTGGTAGAGCAGCTCCCTTTAGGCTTACGCCTCACGGGTTCGCTCATCGAAAATACAAACAGTCTTAATTGTCCGCTTGGTGCCCCCTTAGCTCAGTCTGGTAGAGCAGCTCCCTTTTAAGGAGACGGTCGTAGGTTCAAATCCTACAGGGGGCACCAAGCGGGGGATATGTTTGTATTCTTTCTTCGCTGCCCGTGATAAGGAGATGGTCCTAGGTTCGAATCCTAGCCGGGGCACAAAGGCGAAGTTTGCTTATTCGTTTTCGTCTCACTGCCATTACTAAGCAGATGGTCCCAGGTTCTCGTGCCGGAGGCAGATCCGCCTCCGGCGGAAAATCCTGGCCGGGGGACAAAAGTGTTCTTGCCAAAATCCTCAAAAATCTGTTAGGATAAGTCGCGATGCGGAATCAGCAAGCTTTGTTTCTCGCGCTCATTGCGCTCACCGCGGTTGCCGCCGCGTTTTTCGTGTATCCAGGGTCGCCTTTCGGCAAATGGCAGCCGTGGCGGCTGGGACTTGACCTTGTGGGCGGGAGCCACCTCGTGTACGGCGTGGATCTTTCGAAAGTCGCGTCTGGAGACCAGGATTCTGTCTTAAACGGCCTTCGCGACGTGATCGAGCGCCGCGTGAACCTTTTCGGCGTTTCCGAGCCGCAGGTCTATGTCGCGAAATCTGCGGGCGAGTCCCAGCTTGTCGTAGAGCTCGCGGGCGTCTCTAACATTAGAGACGCCATCCGGCAGATCGGCGAGACCCCGCTCTTGGATTTCCGGGAAGTGGAGCAGGTCGGCTCGAGCACTATTTTCAACCCCACGAATCTCACGGGCCGCTATATCACAAAAGCAGAACTCACGTTCAACGAGACCACGCAGGCCCCGCAGGTCGCGATCTCTTTCAATACCGAAGGCGCCGGCATTTTTGAGCGGATGACCGAGGCGAACGTGGGCAAGCCGCTCGCCATATTCCTGGATAATGTGCCGATCGAGATCCCGGTCGTGCAGGAGAAGATATCGGGCGGCCAGGCAGTCATCAGCGGCAAGTTCACGTTTGACGAGGCGAAACAGCTCGTGGGGCGCTTCAACGCCGGAGCCCTGCCCGCTCCTATCACGCTTATTGACCAGCTCACTGTTGATCCGAGCCTGGGCGCGGACTCGCTTCGGAAAGCGATACTCGCTGGCGCAATCGGTACGCTTCTCGTCGTGATATTTATGATCGGCTACTACGGGACATTCGGCGTGTTCGCGTCGCTCGCGCTCGCGATCTATATTTTTCTCACGCTCGGCGTGTTCAAGATCATCCCGATCACCTTGAGCTTGGCCGGGCTCGCGGGATTCATCCTCACGATCGGCATGGCGGTTGGCGCGAATATCCTTATTTTCGAACGCGTGAAAGAAGAAACTAAAAAAGGCCTCTCTAAGGTCGCGGCGATACAGGAAGGGTTCCGCAGGGCGTGGCCGTCCATCCGCGATTCGAACACTTCAACCATTATCACCGCGGTCATCCTGTATTTTTTCACATCGAGCTTTGTCAAAGGGTTTGCGCTCACGCTCTTGGTCGGCGTCCTCGTGAGCATGTTTTCCGCGATCACCACCACGCGGCTTTTCCTCCGCGTATTTGTCCGCGACCCCACTCGTCCCAACCCCTAATTCCTAACTACTAACTCCTAACTCCTATCTCCTATCCTTATGAACATCGTCGGACATAAAAAAATATTCCTTACGATCTCTGTAGCGCTTATCGCGGCCGCGGTCATCGTGATAGTCGCGTTCGGGTTCCGCGCCGGCATTGATTTTAACGGCGGAACGCTGTGGAGATTCGCTATTTCCGGAAGCGAGCCAAGCATGCAGGACCTTGAAGCGACGTTCACCAGCGACCTCGGGGTCTCTGAAGTGCGCGTGAACTACGATTCCGGCCGCGGCAACTTTCTTGCTCGGCTTCCCGCGATAACCGAGCAGGACCACCAGAAGTTTCTGGATCTCTTGACGGGCAAGTACCCCGCGTTTTCCGAATTGAGCTTTCAGTCCATCGGCCCTTCGGTCGGCGCGGAGCTCAAGCGTCGGTCGCTCATCGCGATAGGCCTTGTGCTCGTCGGGATCTCGCTCTACATCGCGTTCGCGTTCCGGAAAGTGTACCGGCCGGTGAGTTCGTGGAAATACGGATGGGTGACGCTCGCATCGCTCCTTCACGACGTGCTGATCCCGGCCGGGCTCCTCGCGATTCTCGGCCGCTTCGCGCGCGTGGAGATTGACACGAACTTCGTGGTAGCCCTCCTGGTCATTGCGGGTTTTTCCGTGCACGACACGATCGTGGTGTTCGATCGCATCCGCGAAAATCTCTTTCTGGATCGCGGGAAGACCGGGTTCGGCGAGATAGTGAATCAGAGCATCAACCAGACGCTCGCGCGGTCCATAAACACCTCGCTCACGCTCATCCTCGTGCTTCTCGCGCTCTATTTCACCGGCCCGGCCAACCTCCATTACTTCGTGCTCACCCTGCTTGTGGGCGTGACGACAGGGATCTACTCGTCCATTTTTATGGCGAGCCCGCTTCTCTTGGTATGGCAGCAGTGGAGCGCGCGGCGGGGGAAGTAATCCACACTTGACTGATTCCGGGGCATACTTTATAATTACCATACCAGCATGATTGCCGTAACCAAGATATTCAATGCGTTTTGGGATGGCCTGGGAGACCGCGAAAAAGAGATCATCGTGGCGCGTTTTGGTCTCGATAAATCAGGGCGCATGCAGACCCTGGCGGCGCTCGGCGACCGATACGGCATTACCCGGGAGCGGGTGCGTCAGATAGAGGCCGCGGCTTTGAGCGCGCTTCGCGGGAAGATCTCGGAAAGCGCCGCGTGCACCGAGATATTGGAGAAAAGCAAGCGCTTCCTTAAAGAGAGCGGCGGCGCGGCAAAGAAAGAGAACCTCTTCCAGCACCATCGGACGTTCGCCGAAGGACTCGGAGAGAATCAGCTCGCGGTGCTGCTTGAGGCGTCCGGCGCGTTCTCGCTGTATCCGGAGGACAAGGATTTTTGGCCGTTCTATTATACGGACAAAGCAAGCCTGCGGAACGCAACGGCATTCCTCGGCCAGTGGGCGTCGTTCCTCGGGAGCAAGAGAGACCATGTGCTCTCCGGCCGCTACGGGGAATATTTGGAAAGTTTCCTCAAGCGGAAGGGGACGTCCAGGGCGCACGCCGCGAACTACTTGAGCATTTCAAAAAAGATCCATAAGAATCCGTACGGCGACATCGGACTCACCGATTGGGCGGAGATCCGTCCGCGGACCATCCGCGACCGCATCTATCTCGTTTTGAAGAAGCAGCGCGACCCGCTCCATTTCCGCGCCATCGCGCGCACCATCAACGACGTGGGGTTCGGCGGCCGGAAAGCGTCGCCGCCCACCGTGCACAACGAGCTCATCAAGGATGAGCGGTTCGTGCTGGTCGGCCGAGGCATCTATGCGCTCCGCGAGCACGGCTATGAGCCGGGGACCGCAAAAGAGGTGATCAAGCGCGTCCTCACGCGTGAGGGGCCTCTGAAGCCGCGCGACGTGATCCTCGCGGTGCAGAAGGAGCGGTTTTTCAAACCCAATACCGTGCTCGTGAACCTTCAGAACAAAGCGTATTTCCAGCGGCTTCAGAACGGCACTTATCACGTGAGGGAAACGTAACTACTGCGTGCAGGCCCATGAATCTCGAGGTCGCGGCAGCCATTTCACCCTTTCTCCGTTTTCTCGCGCTGACCTGGTGGTTGTGGGCGTTTTTCATTTTATTTCCCATCGCGCGTTCGGCGTGGCTTGCCTGGCGCCAGTTTGATTACAAGCATTCAGGGGAGTTCAAGGGTTTGGTTCTTGAGCTGCGGATACCCCGCGAGATCCGGAAGAGCCCGCGGGCGATGGAGCAGGTGCTTATGGCGCTTCACTCTCTCCGGAATGCGCCTGGCGACCTGCGGGAGCGGTGGTGGGACGGCGAAGTGACGAAATGGTTCTCGCTCGAGTTAGTGAGTATCGGCGGCGAGATACATTTTTATATCCGCCTTCCCTACCATAAGCAGCGGAACCTCGTGGAGGCCGCGTTTTTTTCGTACTACCCCGACGTGGAGATCGAAGAAGTGGACGACTACGTTGACCGTTTTCCAGAGAACGTGAACGCGATGTATGCCAAGGGGTACGACATGTGGGGGACGGAGATGGTGCTCACGCGCGAGGCGGCGTTCCCCATAAAGACGTTCTACGCGTTCGAGTCGCCCGACGAAGAAAAGCAATACGACCCGATCTCGGCATTTTTGGAAGTTCTGGGGAAAGTGAGGACGGAAGAGGTCGTAGGCATCCAGATGCTCATCGCTCCATCGAACTTCGACTGGTACAAAAAGTGGTTTCCCTTCGTTGAGAAGCTGAAGCAAACGAAAGGCGCCGAAGAAGCGAGGAAATTGAAGCATGCGTGGGAATTCCCAGAAGGGCCTCTGCCGGTCATCAACCCAGTGAAGCCAGGGAAAGATGAGTTCGGGGCATTTAAATCGCTTATGCGCACGCCAGGAGAAACGGATATTTTGAAAGCGGTCGAGGGCAACCTCTCAAAGCCGGCGTTCGATACCTTGATCCGGTTCATCTATGTCTCGCCGAAGAAGATCTACTACGACAGCTTCGCGCGGAGAGGGCTCGTCGGCGCGTTCAAGCAGTATTCGGCGCTCAACCTGAACGACTTCCTTCAGAACTTCGCGATGAGCACAAGGACGAGGATCTGGAATTGGCCTCACGTCGCTCCCAAGACGCGGAACGAGTACCGGAAAGAGCGCCTGCTGCTGAATTACCGCACGCGCGAGGTGCCGGAAGAAACGTTCATGGGGAAACTGCTCACGTCGCATTTTTTCAACTGGAATTTCTCATCGCGCCGCTTCGAGATGAACGTAGAGTGCCTCGCCACGCTCTTTCATCCGCCGACCTTTATCGTCCTTACCGCGCCGCACATAAAGCGCGTGGAGAGCAGAAAGGCGGGTCCGCCGGCCGGACTCGCGATCTTCGGCGAAGAACGGGAAATAGAGAAATATCAATAAATGTCCGCCCCATTCGACATCGGCCCCCTGCGCTCCCTGTTCGATATCGCGCGATTCATTTTCACCGCGGTGGATGTCGCGCTCATTGCGGTCTTCTTTTACGCGGTGTTCAGGGCCTTGCATTTCCGGCCGAAATTTTTAGCGGGAGGAAGGCCTTCAAAAAAAGTATTTACCCTTGGGGCAAAGCTCTATGAAGAGCGATGGGGGGCGATCATGCAGAAGTACGCTCAAGGGACGCCCGAGGGAATGCGCGTCGCGATCATTGAGGCCGACGCCCTGGTGGACGAGGCGTTGAAGCAGATGGGGCTGACCGGAGAACATATGGCAGACCGCCTCGCGCGGATTCAGCCAGATGAGGTGACCACCCTCGAACGGCTCTGGAGGGCGCATCGGCTCCGGAACGACCTCGTGCATACCGCCGGGTTCCGCATCTCGCCGCAGGACGCGAAGAACACGCTTGAGGATTACGAGGCCTTCCTCAAGGAAATAGAAGCGTTCTGACACACGCCATGCCCAAAGCAGGGAAGATACAGATAATCAAATACGCGCCGCCGCCGCCGGAACTCCCGGTCTACGGGCAGGTGAATCCGAGCCAGGCGTCGTTTTTCGGCCGCACGAATTACGTGGCCTCGCTCGAGGAGAAAAAATTCATTTTCGGCATCAAGCGGGCCGACCGCCGCCGCCATCTCTATATGGTGGGGAAGAGCGGCGTCGGCAAATCAAAACTTCTCGAGCTCCTGATTCGGCAGGATATCGCGTACGGATACGGGCTCTGCCTCATTGACCCTCACGGAGACGTGATAGAGGCGATACTGGATTTCGTGCCAGAGAACCGCATCGGGGACGTCGTCGTCATTGATCCGAGCGACCGCGAATACCCCGCTTTGTTCAACCCGCTCGCGAACGTTGACCCGGGTTTCAAGCACCAGCTCGCCCAGGGGCTGATCGAGGTGATGGAGAAGCAGTTCGGCGCGAACTGGACGCCCCGCCTGGAGCACGTATTCCGCTTCACCGTGCTCGCTCTCCTGGATTACCCGCACGCCACCATGCGCGGCATGATCTCCATGCTCACCGACCGCAATTACCGGCAAAAAGTGGTGGAGTATATAGAGGACGACATGGTGAAGCGCTTTTGGGCGATCGAATTCGCGGACTGGTCGGAGAAGTTTGATACCGACGCCATCATCCCGCTCGTGAACAAGCTCGGCCAGTTCCTCTCGGACCCGCTCCTCCGGAACATTTTCGGGCAGAAAGAGAACAAAATAGACCTTGATAAGCTGATGAGCGAGAAAAAGATCATCTTCATCAACCTCTGCAAGGGCCGATTAGGCGAGGAAAACTCGAGCTTTTTGGGTTCTATGTTCATCACGAAGATCAAGCAAGCTGGGATGGCGCGCGCCGCGCTCCCGGAATCAGAGCGCCGCGATTTCTATCTCTACGTTGACGAGTTCCACAACCTCGTGACCGAAACGTTCGAGAATATCCTCTCCGAGGCGCGGAAGTACGGATTGTGCCTCACGATCGCGCACCAGTATATGGGTCAGCTCATCCCGCGCGTGCAGGCGGCGGTCTTGGGGAACGTGGGGAGCATCATTATTTTCCGGGTCGGCGGGGAGGACGCGGTGAAGCTGAAGCCGGAAATGGCTCCCATATTCGACACGAAAGACATGATCAACCTCGGGATGCAGGAGTTCTATATCAAGATGACCATTGACGGAGAGACCTATGACCCGTTTTCCGCAGAGACCCTTAAGGTATTGCCCTCGCCCAACCGTTCTCTGAAGAAAGAGATCGTGAAGCAGTCGCGGGATAGATACACCATCCCCGCGGATGCGGCCAAGAAGCTCATCGCCGGAGAAGAGGCAACGATCTTTCGGAGCGCGCAGGAAAAAGCGATCATTGAAGGGAAGAAAGGCGAGGCAAAAGAAGAAAATATCGAGCCGCTCATATGATAGTGAGTAGCGAGTAGGAAGTAGCGAGTAGAGTGAATCGAGAGCGCAGGTAGGCAGTAGAGAGTAGGGGGCAGGAGCGAGATCACGGGAGCGGAGACAGAGACGTAAGATGACAGAGGCGGCCCAAGGCGCTATACTGCCGGTAAAGGTCGGATTTTCCTATTATTATGGTATTCCTTTATATTACGTGCCCCACGCTTGAGGAGGCGAAAAAGATCAGCCACGAGCTCATCCGCCAGAAAGTGGCAGGATGCGTGAACATCGCTCCCATCCAATCCATTTACCGGGACAACGAGGGAGCGAAAGAAGTGAGCGAATTTTCGCTGTTCGTGAAGACAATCGACTCGAAAGTCCAGGAAGTTGAAGACGTGGCGCGCGGCATCCACAGCTACAAGGTGCCTTGCATCGCTACGTTTTCGCTCCACCGCCTGAATCGCGAGTACAAAGAATGGCTCGCGACCGCGATGGCGTGAGATGAAGAAAGGGGACGAGGGAGTAGGTTAGAGCAGGTCGCGGCTGGAGTGAGCGGGCGAAGCGAAGTGAGCGAGTATGCCCACCGTGGTCCCCAGGATCAAGGAGAGAAGGATTTCGTTATAGGTGCGGATGAAAAGGTAGTGGAGCAGCGCGTAGAACGTGATGAACGTAACGATCATGGCGATCCAGCCGCTTAATTTCGAGGAGGTAACGTTTTTTACTCCGGCCAGAACAGAGAATCCGATCACTGCTCCGGCGAGCGCGAGCCCGAGGCTGAATCCCTGGAATATCTTGTTATGCGGGAACCCGACCTGGAGAAATACGCTCACCTGATAGATCAGCACGACCACAAAGAGCATGAACCCAGCCCAAAACCCCGCGCTTTTCACGTCGCCCTTCTTTTTCGCGAGGGATTTTGTGAAACCGAGCACAAACAGCAAAATGAGCGGGACAAGTATCCAGATCACGAAATCAAATGCCGACTTCAAGAGATTTTCCGCTTCGTTCATAGCGCTAATGAGTATCGTTATTCTATCATAATAACCGCAAAACGCCCACTGTTGAACTTACCGCCATGATTATCCGGGGAAAGAGCTCGTTGCCGCGCGATATGCCACTGGTCAAGGTGGTCGTTGATATCAAAAAGAACATTCTTGCCATGGGCTGCGACTTACATATTGACTGCGCTGATGAGCTTCTTGCCGATGGATCGGAACGTAAAAACCTTTGGGGCGCGAACGTGTTTCCTGAAGAAAAGCGCATTGACTGTGTTTCGCTCATCAATATCCGCCCCGCCGACAACAACCGTTCGATGGAAATCACGATCCCCGAAATTCGCAAGCAGGTCGAAGAGGTAATTGCAGCCCTTCTTTTTAGAGCATGACAGGGGATCGGTGGCGCGGGTTTGATAAACGCTTTCAGCTTCTCGCAATCGGCTCGGAGTTTGAACGCGCTCGCGTAGCTGAAGAGCGCGGACTGCAGGAAGATGTTCGCATGATGCTTGACCGCGCCCTGGAATTGATAGATCTTTCACTGGGTGATCCAAAGTGGCGCGACGATGCGCCCATGCTTCTTGGCTTGCGCGACGAGGTGGTCGGGTTCCGGAACGGCGAGCGGACGGGCAGCGTTGCCGTACTTTTTCAGGCGCTCTAGGATATGAACATCGAAACTAAGATTTGCCAGAACTGTGAACAGAGCTTCGTCATCGAACCGGAGGACTTTACGTTCTACGAAAAGATCAAAGTTCCGCCGCCCACGTGGTGCCCGGAGTGCAGGGCAATCCGACGGATGGTGTTCTGGAACCAGTCGAATCTTTATCGAAAAAAAGACTCACGAACGGGCGAGGAGATATTCTCGACTTACCCCGCGCGCGCGGATGTCAAAATTTATGACCATGACTATTGGTGGTCGGACGCGTGGGATCCAATGGAATTCGGCATGGCAATCGATTTTTCACGCCCATTCCTTGAACAGCTTAAAGAGCTGAATGCTAAAGTGCCCTTGCCGAGCAGGTCGGTCCGGGGCATGGTGAACAGCGACTACTCTAACCAGGCCTCTTACCTGAAGGATTGCTATCCTTGCTTCAACGGCGGGAACGCGGAGAATTGTTTGTACTGCGTGGCGTTTCAGCGGATCAAGGACACTATGGACGCGTACGCCGTGCTTGACCTTGAGCTGGGCTATGAACTTTATCAGGCAGGCAGCAGTTCCCGGTGCTTTTTCTCCTCTGATGTAGAAAATTGCAGGGACGTCTGGTTTTCGCGGGACTGCGTAGATTGCAGCGACTGTTTCGGCTGCGTGAACCTGCGGCATAAACGATATTGTATTTTTAATGAGCAGTGCACAAAGGAAGATTATGAGAAGAACGTAAAGGCGCTTGATCGTGGTTCGCATGCCGCCGTGCAGGATATAAAGAAAAAACTGCGAGAATTATATCTTCGGTTGCCGCATAAATTCCTGCACGGCTTGCACAATGTGAACGTGTCGGGCGATTACGTCTACAATTCAAAAAACGCGCACGACGTGTTTGAGGCGGGAGAGTTGGAGGATGTGCGTTATTCAGAGAATCTCGCTACCGGCGTTAAGGACGCCTACGACTACACGAATTGGGGCGAACACTCGGAGTTGATCTATGAGGCGTCCTCTTGCGGAGATAATTGCAGGAACATTAAGTTCTGCTTTGATTGTTGGCCGGCGATGCGCGACAGCGAATACTGCTTGAGTTGTCATTCTTCCGGCAACCTGTTTGGCTGCGTCGGTCTGCGTAACAAGCAGTATTGCATTTTGAACAAACAGTATACCAGAGAAGAATACGAGGAATTATTACCGCGCATCATTGATCATATGACGGCGATGCCTTATACAAATCAGAATGGGAGGACATATCGCTACGGAGAATTTTTCCCGCCCGAGTTTTCTCCTCTCGCATATAACGAGACGATTGCCATTAATTACTATCCTAAGGCAAAGGACGCAGTCATGGCGTCCGGCTACCTCTGGCGCGATCCTGACGAGAAAGAGTACGAGGCGACCATGGGGGCGTCTGATCTGCCCGACCATATAAGCGACGCGAAAGACAGTATTATCGAACAGGTCATTCGGTGCGATTCATGTAAAAGGGCCCATAGGATACTTGACCGCGAGCTGGCGTTTTATCGGCGTTTTGTTATACCTCTCCCGCGGCTGTGTCATCGATGCCGATATACTGCGCGCTTGTCGATCCGCAATCCCCGGAAATCATATCGTCGTCGCTGTGAGTGCGCGGGGAAGAGTTCAGAAAACGGCATCTATCAAAACACCATCGCGCATTTCCACAAAAGCGATCCCTGCCCCAACGAATTCGAAACCTCTTATGCCCCTGGCCGGTCAGAGATCGTGTATTGCGAACAGTGTTACAATGCGGAAGTTGTATAGCCAAGGTGGGTGTGTTATGCTGGGGTTATGGCAAAAAGGCAATTTACTGCGGTTTATAAAAAATCCGGCAAGTGGTATCTCGGCTGGGTTGAAGAAATCCCCGGAGTGAATACGCAGGGTAGAACTCTTAGAGAGGCAAAAGCAAATCTGAAAGAGGCACTGCAGCTCGTCATTCAAACAAGCCGTTTAATGAGCCGTATTGGCACAGAAAAAGGGATTATCCGGGAACCACTGGCGGTGTCGGTCTGATTTTTTGAATTTCGCCATGAAACGGCGTGACTTCATCCGGCATCTTTCTATGCACGGCTGTATTTTCGTCCGCGAGGGTGCCAAACATAGCGTTTATTTCAATCCTGACACCAGGCGCATTTCCACTGTCCCGCGACATGCGGAAATCAACAACTTCCTTGCCAAGAAAATCTGTCACGATTTGGGCGTTCCGGAAACTAAGCGGAAATGACCGTGCAAACCAAAACCTGCCAAAACCCCGACGTTTCAGTCGAGGCCCCGAAGCCGACGCATCTGGTCGGCTCTCCGACAGAATCGTCGGCAGCCGGAGCGTCGGGGCTGCTACAATAAAAGCATGCCGAGCGAGACAAAGCGGTGTCAAAATTGCCAACGCGACTTCGTAATCGAGCCGGACGACTTCAATTTCTACGAGAAAATAAAAGTCCCGCCGCCGACGTTTTGCCCGGAGTGCCGGTTTCAGAGGCGTTTATTATTTTGGAATCCGATGTATCTCTATCGCCGGACATGCGATTTGTGCAAGAAGTTTAATATCTCGGTCTATCCACCGGATGCGCCGTATACGGTTTATTGTCCGGCGTGCTGGTGGAGCGATAAGTGGGATCCATTTGCCTACGGGCGCGAGTATGACTTCAGCCGGCCGTTTTTTGAGCAGCTGAACGAATTGTGGCATGAGGCGCCTCTTCTTGGGTTATCTATGGACCTGATGACTGCCGACACCTCGCCTTTCAATCATGACGCCGGCCATTTGAAAAACTGCTATCTGCTGTTTCATGCGGACTTTGACGAAGATTGCGCCTATGGATATTACATAGGGCACAGCCAGACGATGTTTGACTGTGCCGCAGTGGAGCAATGCCAGATGGGTTACGATTCTATGCATTCCTACCGCACGAATCACTGCATCGGTTCGCGCCACCAGCTTTCCGATTCTTTGGACTGCCTGTTCTGTCGGGATTGCCAGAACTGCCAAAATTGTTTCGCCTCCGCGAATTTGAAGAATAAAAAGTATTACGCCTGGAACGAACCGCTTTCCCGGGAAGAGTACTTTGCGGAGATCGCCAAATATGACCTCGGTTCTTATGCGACGTACCGTGCGGTTCAAGACAGAGCGGAGCAGCACTGGCGAACCCAAATACCCAAGTCGGAGTACAACGAGTTTGTGGAAAATTGCACCGGCCCGAATATATTTTTCTCCAAGAACACCAAGGACAGCATTGAGGTATTTAATACAGAGGATTCCCGCTATCTTTTCCGGCTATGGGGGCCGTCTAATAAGAACTGCTACGACATTTCCATGTGGGGGAATAATATTTCTTTTTGCTACGAGTGCTGCGCGGTGGGCGAAAACGCGGACCTTATTTTCTTTTCGGATGAGCTGGGGATGAACCTTTCGGACGCGCAGTACTGCAAAGCATCAACTGGCGGCGCGCATCATTTCGGGTGCGTGTCAATGAAAAAAGGCACGTACTGTATTCTGAATAAACAGTATTCAAAAGAGGAGTACGCCGAGATGGTTGCGAAGATAAAGGACCATATGGACAAGATGCCTTTTACGGATGCGAAAGGCAATGTATATCGTTATGGCGAATTTTTGCCTCCGGAAATGTCGCCGTTCGCCTATAACACCACGCTCGCCCAAAACTTTTTCCCTTTAACTAAGACCGGAGCGCTGGAGAAAAAATACTCCTGGCGCGAAGCCGAACCAGAGGACTATGAAATGACGATGAAGGCCGCGGATTTGCCGGACCACATCAAAGACGTTCCGGACACGGTCTTGGATGAAAAAGTTGCCTGCGCGACGTGCGGCCGGGCGTACCGGATAATAAAAATGGAACTCGATTTTCACCGGAAGATGAACGTATCCTTGCCGCGGGAGTGCCACTATTGCCGCATCAACACCAAGTTAAATTTATGGGTGAAAAACAACAGGCGCATCAAACGCGTCTGTACGGGCTGCGGAAAGGAGATGGAATCTCCCTATTCGGCGGCCGAGGCCGAAAGGGTTCTCTGCAAACAGTGCTACCAAGCAGAAATAGTATGACAGAAACCCGCAATTGCCAGAATTGTAAGCAGCCGTTCGTTATTGAACCGGATGACTTCGCGTTCTACGAAAAGATAAAAGTCCCGCCGCCCTCGTGGTGCCCGGAGTGCAGGATGGTGAGAAGAATGGATTGGCGGAATGAACGCACCTTATATAAGCGGGGATGCAACGCTCCGGGGCACAACGAAGAGGTCATTTCCGTCTTCTCTCCGGACAAACCATTCACGGTTTATGACCAAAAATATTGGTGGTCCGATCAGTGGGATACGCTAGCCACGGGGAAGAATTACGATTTCTCAAAACCCTTCTTCTCGCAGCTCAAAGGGCTCTTTGAGTCCACCCCGCTCCTCACGGTGTTCAATGGGAACGCGGTGAACTCCGACTACGCGAACCATACACGCGATAGCAAGAATTCTTACCTCATTTCGGCGGGGATACAAAATGAAAATGTCCTCTATGCGAACCGAACGGCACAAAATAAGGATTCAGTGGATTTGTACCTAACCGATAAGATGGAGGGCTGCTACGAAGATGTAAATTGCGGAACTTCGTATCGGCTTTTCTTCAGCTTCGGATGCGAGGATTGCCGGGACTCTTGGTTTTTATACGATTGCCGAAACTGCTCCAATTGCTTTGGGTGCGTTGGTTTACGGAATAAATCTTATTACATTTTCAATCAGCCCCATACAAAAGAGGGGTATAAAGAAGCTCTGCGGGGTTTTGACTTGGGGAGTCATCGCAGCATCGAAGATATTCGTAAAAGGCACCGGGACCTTGTAAGAATGTTCCCCAAGAAATTTATGTATTCTTTCAAGGTGGTCGGCGTGGTAGGCGACATTGTGGGGGAAACAAAAAATTGCCGTTACTGTTTCGATCTTTTGAGAGCCGAAGATTCTAAATTCATTGTTTGGGGTGGATTTAATCTGAAAGACGCGTTTGACGGATACGGCATGGGCGGCAATGCCGAGCTTCTCTACGAAGTTGTCGACGTTGGTCTCCAGGGCTCGAATGCTAAGTTTTCTGTAGTGGCATGGGGGTGTCATGATGTCCAATACTCATATAACTGTCACGGCTCCTTCAATCTCTTCGCCTGCGTCGGCCTCCGCAACAAGCAATACTGCATCCTGAACAAGCAGTACACCAAGGAAGAGTATGAAAAGTTGGTGCCCAAGATAATAGAGCATATGAACACCATGCCCTACGTGGACAAGCAGGGCAGGGTATACAAATACGGCGAATTCTTCCCACCCGAACTCTCGCCGTTTGCATACAACGAAACCATTGCCCAAGAATACTTCCCGCTGACCAAGGAACAAGCGCTTGCCAAGGGGTATTGCTGGAAAGACCCGGAGACCAAGCAATATACGACAACCAAGAAACCAGAAGATCTGCCTGATCACATCAAGGACGTAGACGATAGCATTCTCAAGGAAACCATTGGCTGCGCGCATGCAGTAAGTAGCCCTTCGGCAGGCTCAGGGCAAATTGGCAAGCCAATTTGCAACCATCAATGCACGACTGCGTTCAAGCTCATCCCCCAGGAATTGCAGTTCTACCGCAGAATGAACCTGCCCTTGCCCAGATTATGCCCTAACTGTAGGCACTACGAGCGCCTCAAACAGCGAAATCCATTAAAGCTCTGGCATCGAAAATGCACCTGCGCCGGAGCGAAGTCAGAGAACGGCGTCTATCAAAACACCATCGCGCATTTCCACAAAAGCGATCCCTGCCCCAACAAATTTGAGACGTCTTATGCTCCGAATCGGCCTGAGGTCGTGTATTGCGAGCAGTGTTACAATGCGGAAGTTGTATGACAAAAACAGGCCGAAGTCCCGCCGTAGCTTCAGCGGAAGCGGACGAAAGCTGCTACAATAGCGAGGTTGTATAATTGAGCGGCAGCAGCCGCTCGCGGAGCGCGCGGTTTTGTGGTAGAATTTTTCTGTCAAGAGCGCCTATTGGCTAAGCCCTAGCGGTTAATCCCTAACTTTATGGGTGCAAACCCCGAGCAAGACGTCATTTATTTTGCGAGGACCGATTTCCGGAACCAGAATCGGTTATTCGGCATCCGGAGGAATGACCGGAGGCAGCATACGTACGTGATCGGGAAGACCGGCACCGGCAAGAGCGCGCTCCTCCACAACATGATCATCCAGGACATCGCGAACGGCGAAGGCGTTGCCGTGGTGGACCCGCACGGAGAATTGGTGGAAGGCCTGCTCGAGAAGATCCCGGACGAGCGCATTGACGACGTGATCTATTTTAATCCGGCCGATACCGACTACCACATCGGTTTTAACATCCTTGAATTGCCCGACCCCAAGTACAAGCACCTTGTCGCCTCCGGGCTCATGGGGATTTTCACGAAGATCTGGTCTAACGTATGGTCGGCCCGGATGGAATACATTTTGAACAACGCCATCCTCGCGCTTCTCGACACTCCGGGTTCGACGCTCCTCGGCATCCCGCGGATCCTGGTTGACAAGGATTACCGGCAGAAAGTGATCGCGAACGTGAAAGACCCGGTGGTCAAGGCGTTTTGGATCCATGAATTTGAGGCGTGGCGCGACCAGTTCCGAAACGAGGCCATCGCGCCGATCCAGAACAAGGTAGGCCAGTTCCTCTCTACCGCGCTCATCAGGAACATCGTGGGCCAGTCCAAGAGCACGATTGACATTTTCGATGTGATGAACAGCGGGAAAATTTTTCTCGTGAACGTTTCAAAAGGGAGGATCGGCGAGGACAACTCCGCGCTCTTGGGCGCCATGCTCATCACGAAGATCCAGCTCGCGGCAATGGAGCGCGTCCGCGTCCCGGAGAACGAACGCGTTGATTTTTATCTCTACGTGGACGAGTTCCAGAACTTCGCGACCGACTCGTTCGCTGGCATCCTCTCCGAGGCGCGGAAATACCGCTTGAATCTTACCCTTGCGCACCAGTACATCGGACAGCTTGTGACCGACACCTCGACCAAAGTGCGCGACGCCATTTTCGGGAACGTCGGCACCATGCTCGTGTTCCGTGTCGGGGCCGCGGACGCCGAATTCTTAGAAAAGGAATTCGAGCCGGAATTCACCATTCAGGACATCGTGAACCTCCCCAACTTCCAGATCTACCTGAAGCTCATGGTGAACGGTATCACGTGCCGCCCGTTTTCCGCGGCCACCCTTCCGCCGTTCAAGGTGGAATCGTCTCCGGAGGTCGTTCAAGACCTAATCAAGAGTTCGCAGAAGCGGTACGGCCGTCCGCGTCACATCATCGAAGAAGAGATCAACCGCTGGAGCGGCATGATGAGCGAGTCGCTTGCGGCAGAGGCGCATGGCGCAAGCGGCGCCGCGCGGTATGACGCGGTGTGTTCCGCGTGCGGCAAGGCCACGAAGCTGCCTTTTGAGCCCACACCCGGCAGG
>Ga0154971_111_pt2 | contig 29550 bp, 35 predicted proteins | sample RifCSPhighO2_01_FD_105939 | JGI IMG/M metagenome (GOLD analysis project Ga0154971, IMG submission 105939) | Candidatus Liptonbacteria bacterium RIFCSPHIGHO2_01_FULL_56_18b
AGCCGTCCGATCGCTTTAGAAATGAAATACGTGAGGAGCGCCTTGGTAATGTAATAATCGGCGATCACTCCGTCCTTCAAAGGTCGGTACGGGGTGATCTCCTCTGGCGTCCTGCCGATCATCTCTTTCGCTTCAAACCCGACAGCGAGCACAGAATTATCCGGCTTCCGAAGCGCGACAATAGTTGGTTCGTTGATGATGAACCCTTTCCCCGGCACGAACACCACCGTGTTCGCCGTCCCAAGGTCAATGCCGATCTTTCGGGTAAGCATAAGATAAGGGTGATCGCCGCATCGCGCGACACCCTCCATTAAAAGTTAAAACAAGACCCGAGTCAACTAAAAAGGATTACTTGTATGGTTCCGGCTGGCTCGTTTCCCCAACGACCACGGTCCCCGTGAACGCGGGGCTCAAATGGTCGTGATACTTCCACTTCCCGGCGATATCGAACTCAAAGGTCCACGTCTCTCCCGGCTGGATCGGTTTGCACGCGTCAAAAGTGCTCCCGACACAGCCCCCTATCGTCGGATACACGGCGTGCGAAGGATGCATGGCAGACGCGGGCCACATCGGGCCGGCGCTGTTGTTTTTGAACGTTACGACGGTGCCCACTCGCACCGTAAGCGTTGACGGAGAATATCCGGAAGCAGTGTACGTGATAAGCGTGCCGGCCGGGATAACAGCCGTAGGCGGCGTTGGCTGCGGCGCCGGCCCTGCTGCCGGAGCCTGCGCAGGCGGCGTAAGCTCCTCGGGCGCGCTGCGCCACATATAGTACACGATACCGCCTGCGATAAGCAGTATAAGAAAAATAACGACGAGAATGATCCAGGACCTGCCAGACATGTTTGGGATTTATGTGCCTTTAGAGTATAGCATAAACGGCATCGTCAAGAAATAAGGAGTTATGCGATCCGTTCGATATCTGCGCCCAGTTTTCGCAGGCGTTCGTCGATTTTCTCGTATCCGCGGTCAATTTGATACACGTTTTTGATGTGTGACTCTCCTCTGGCAACGAGGGCGGCGATAACGAACGCGAGGCCCGCACGGAGATCCGGGCTTTCCACCTCGCGCCCCTGGAGCGCGGTCGGGCCGTGCACGAGGATGCGATGGGGATCGCACATCACGATCCGTGCACCCATGCGGTTCAGCTCCTCGATGTAATTCAGGCGGCCGTCGAATACGGTTTCAAAGATCATGCTCTGCCCTTGCGCCTGCGTCATGAGCACCGCAAAAGGGGCCTGGAGGTCGGTGGGGAACCCGGGGTATTCCCTGGTTTGCATATCAATGCTTTCTAGGGTCCGCGGTTCGCGAACCGACACCCGGTCCGGACCGGTTTCGAGCGGCACGCCGATGTCGCGGAGCGTCGAGATGAGAACCGAAAGGTGTTCGGGGTTGCAATGCGTGATGGCCACCTTGCTTCCGAGGGCCGCCGCAAGCACAAGCAGGCTCCCGGCTTCGATCCGGTCCGGGATGACAGTAAACGCGCCGCTCGCGCGGAGCAGCTTGCCGCCTGTTCCTTCGATCTCGACGACCGGCGTTCCCGCGCCTTTGATGTGCGCGCCCGATCGGTTCAAGAACTCGGCAAGAGAAGGGATCTCCGGTTCGCACGCGGTATTCCTTAAGATCGTTTTCCCCCGTGCGAGCGCGGCGGTCATCATGAGCGTCTCGGTGCCAGTTACCGAAACTTTCCGGAACGTAAAATCGGTTCCGCGAAGCGAGGACGCTTTTATTTCGTAAAAACCTGCGCCTTCTTTTATTTTTGCTCCGAACGACTTCCAGCCGTCCAAAAAAGCGTCGATCGGCCTTTTCCCGATCACGCAGCCGCCCGGATGCGGAAACACGGCGCGTCCTGCGCGCGCGAGAAGCGGGCCCGCAAGCACGATCGAAGCGCGGAGGCGTTCTGCAATGTCCTTGTTCAACTCCGTCCGGCGCACGCTCGCCGCATGGAGCCGCAACCCGCGTTCCCCGCGCACTTCCGCCTGAACGCCTATATCCGTAAGCAGTTCGTTCATCCGCGATACGTCCTCGATCTGCGGAAGATTCCCTATCTCCACTGGCGTCTCAAAAAGGAGCGAGGCGGCTTGCGCCTTTAAGGCCGAGTTCTTCGCGCCCTTGACCTCTATCTCGCCGCGCAGTTTTTTCCCGCCCCGGACAACGAATTTCATTGCTCCCCGTAGACCCTCTTTACGATATATTCCCGGAGTTCTGCGATCTTCACGCGCTCCTGCTTTGCGGTATCGCGATCACGCACCGTCACGTCGTTGCCCTCAAGGCTCTCAAAGTCAACCGTGATGCAATACGGCGTGCCGATCTCGTCCTGGCTGTAGTAGCGCTTGCCGATGTTCCCGCGATCGTCCCACGCGACCATGAGATGCTTCCGGAGGTCCTCGTATATCTTCCGTGCGGATTTCACCAGTTCCGGTTTGTTCGCAAGGAGCGGAAATACCGCCGCTTTATAAGGTGCGAGCTTAGGATTCAACCTCAGAACCATCCTGTCTCCGTCCTCGGAATACGCATCTATCAGGAAAAAAAGAGCTGCCCTATCCACTCCGCCAGAAGTCTCTATTATCCAGGGCGTGTATTCTTTGCCTGTGTCCGGGTCTTTGTAACTCACCTTGTGGCGGCTTAAGTCCCAATCGCCACGATGGTGGATGCCCTCGAATTCCTTCCATCCGAAAGGCGAATCATATTCTATGTCTTCGGCGAAGCGCGCATAATGGGCTCGTTCTGCGGGCGTGTGCTCGTGGAAACGGAGATGCTCTCTGCGGATGCCTAGCGACACATACCACCGCAAGCGTTCTTCTTTCCAATACTTGAACACGCTCTCGCCTTCTTTCTCGTCCGGCTGGATGAAGTACTCCAGTTCCATCTGCTCGAACTCCCGGCTGCGGAATGTGAAATTACCCGGAGTTATCTCGTTGCGAAAGGCCTTGCCAATCTGAGCTATGCCGAACGGGATCTTGACCCGCGAAGAAGAAACGGTGTTTGAAAAGTTGACTATTACTCCCTGCGTTATTTCTCCCCGCAAATACGCTTTTTGCTTCGGTTCGGTAGCTCCTAAAAACACTTCAGTCAAGAGGTTGAACTTTTTCGGCTCTGTCCAGGAAACCTTTTCCTTTTTCTTGGCATGCCCCGCCTCATGATCCTTTATATCGTCTCCCTGGTCGGCCCTGATGCGGATATGGCACGTCTTACACTCGACCAATGGATCGGTCAGCGAATCCACGTGTCCGGACGCTTTCCATACTTCCGGATTCATGATGATCGCCGCGTCACATCCTACGACATCGTCCCGATCCTGCACTACGCTCTTCCACCACTCGTTCTTGATGTTACGCTTGAACTCTACTCCCAGCGGGCCGTAATCCCAGAAGCCGGTAAGCCCGCCGTAGATCTCGGACCCCGGGAAAATAAAACCCCGCCTTTTACATAGGCTTACTATTTTATCCATTAAGTTATTGGTTTTTTTAATCATAGGTAATTACTTTCAGCCATCGCTGTAAAAGGCGAGGCTCGCCCAATACCATTTTGTCAATATGATCGATTTGGGCGGCGCGCCGCTTGCTCGCCTCGCTCGACGCGAGTCGAAGCGGGCACAAGCTCACGATCTTATCCATAAGATTATTGTCTTGCTTCTTCATTTTATTAATTCCCGCCCGCTTTCCACTCGCTACTCCCTACTTCCTACTCACTACTCACTATTTTACGGCTGCACCTTTCTATCCGATGTCGTTATGGTCGGATCGTCGCGTACATCGCTAAGAACGGACGGCGCAGAGTTCACAAGCGCGGCATTCACGAACATATCGTTCGCCTGAATTCTTGTCTCCCCCAAAAGCGGGATGGTTTGCCCCACCTGATTCACCGCCGGGGTGTTCTCAATTTGAAACACCGCCTCAAGGGGCTGACCGATCACTCCTTTGGTCGCCGCGAGGTTCCCGATCTCCCACCGCACCTCGCCTGATGCGGCGTTATAGACCGGCTTGGCGTCAATCGTGCTCACCACGGTCCCGGTGAATCTCGTCCCCGACTGCAGGAATGCGGAGACCACCACGTTTGATACGTCGGTCGCGTAATTCTGGATGACCCAGTGGATGGAATACTGCGTCGGAGCGTTCACTTTTGGCGGATACGGCCCGGCATTCAGGATCCCTGCGGCGGCGTCGCGGAAAAACCCGAGCGCACGTACGGCGATCTGCCCCGCGACCCTTGTCTCGAGATTCACGAGCGAAAACGTTTTTGATGCTGCGGTTCCGGGTATGACCGTAGGAGATTCGACCTGCGCCTGCACCTTGAGCGTATAATTCTTGTCGCTCAAGCGCCGGATGGGAAATGCGTCTTTCACTTTGAGCGTCATATCAACCGACCCCTCTTGCCCCGGCGCGATGTTCGCAAGCGCCGGCGTATTCGCGGTGTTCCACGTGAGCGTGTTTGAAACAGAATTGAACGCCGCGGCGGACTGGATGGCAGCCATATTAAACAATTCTCCGGTGAGAACAGCGCTGATGGTGACGTTCGTGAACGTAGTGTCTGAATTATTCCTGTACCGCAGCGTGTATGTAAGCGTGTCGCTCAAATGCGCGACGTAACCCGCCGAATTATTCAAAGTAACCGTGAGCGCAAGCGGCGATATCGCGATAGACACATCCGCGGCCTGCTTGCTTATCGTGTAATCCTGTCCCAGAAAATCAGCCGAGAGAGTGGCGATGAAATTCATCAATGATTGCTCGGGCCCCACGGCGCTCCCGGAAATGGTGATCGTGCCGCCCACGCTCTTGGGAAGCGTCCCCAGATCCCATGCGTTCGTCACGCCCTGCACCGGCGCCAAACTGCTCTTCTTGAGCTTGAACGCCTGCGGATAATCAAGCTGGAGGCGGAGGCCGCGCACGTCCTCTGCAGAATTATTCTGATACTGTATCGTGAGATCAAAATCTTCGCCGTTCGGGACGTTTTGCGGCGCGGTAAACGTGAGGCCGACCGCAGGCTGGCCGATCGCGATGTCGGCGCCGGAACGGCTCTCGAATTCTGCGCTTGACCCGCTCACCCGATAGCTCAATTTCGCTTCCACCCGCTTTATGCTCTGACTGCCGCCAAGCACGATGAGGTCGCGCGACTGCTGGTTCAAACTGCCCGGGCCCACGTCGCCTATCAATTGCTCCGCGACGCGCTGATCCGGCGATTGGCCTACGAACGAAACCTCGTCAGGTAAAATAATAGAGAGGCGCGCGTTGTCAAAGACCTGGTCAGAATAGTTGGAGAACGCCACCGTGAACGTGAACGGCTGTCCCACGAGCACCTGATTGGGCTTCGTGAACTCCAAACTTATCTCCGAGCCGCGCGGCCGGGAATACCAATAATATCCCCCGCCGATAATGAGGAGGACGAGTACGATGAGCATCCACCGGGTCTTGGTCATGCAAGAATAGATATTACTTCATTTTTCGGCAGTTTCAAAGCGCACCGCCCGCAGTAGAATTCCTGCTGTCTCATGTGAAAAAACGAGGGGGTTCTCTTGCCGCAGGAGCCGCATTCTGCTGTCTTCGGATCCCAGCCAAGCGCCGCGAGCACCGGCGGCCATTCAAAGGGACCGGAGGATATGAGCCGCCAGACTTCGGGGTCTGGTTCGGCTTCAGCGAGCAGCTGATTCAAAGAAAAAAGGCGCGAAGGAGGAACAGAGATCCGCGCCTCTTTGAGCGCGTCTGCGATATGCAGGCCGTTCTTCTCAACGAGACGCGCCTGGATAAGATTGCCCGGCTGGAGATGCGGGGAGAGTTTTGAGGTGACCTTTTTCGCGCTCTTCACCTTGACCACGAGCTTCCCGAACCGCTTCGTAAAAAGCGACACGCGGCTGTCAAGGTCGCCGTTCGGCTCGAGATCCAGTACGATCGCGTTGGTCACGTATTCCTGCACGATTCTATTTTACCGCACCTCCGAAAAAACGAAACGCCCCGCACAGCCACGATGCCGTGCGGGACGTCAGATCTCAACGCGGGGGATACCGCCCCAGCTTCTCTAATAGATCGTGGCCTAGCTCGGCTGGCACCATCGAGAGCCACGGGAACTTGCGGAGGCGGCGACCACGGAAAGAACCGCCAACCATCCGCACATCCACCCAGAACGCAGACGGATCAAGACCCAGCTGGCGGAGGGCGAAGATGGGTTCGCGAGCGATGGCCTTTGGCACTTTCCATCGCACGTTTACCACTGGCGCACTTTTCTTGCTATCGTGCACCATCTCCCGCTCTCCGAAACGCTGGTGGAGCGCATAGAGCACTCGCGCGTCAAGCAGGTAAACCCTCATAACCCGGCGCGCGAAGTAGCTCACAAGGTCGCAGGCAGTGAGAACATCCTTCAGCCGCTTGTCCAGGGGGTTGACGGAGCGGTTCCAGTACCCGACCACGGCGTATAGATGGTGGGCATAATTGCTGCCATTCCCATCTATGTGATCCATGAGCTGATGGATAAAGATGGCCGGATAGGACTTGTTGTTGCTTGCGGCCTTCACTTCTACGACCGCTTTTTTGCCCAACACAACCAGGTCCCCATCCTTAGAGTTAAGCGACAAGGGTCGCCCACCGATGCGCGAACGGATTAGCTCCGCTGCGCATATACTGATAAGAATTCTCAGGCTCTTCCCGTTCTGAATTACTTCGTCTCCTTTTAAAAGGAGACTGCTATTTTGATGTGCCACAAGGCACCTCCTTTGCTGTCTCTAAACTAACAGAGACGCGCCGCATGGGCAATATTGATATGGGGAAAACTTTGGTTGGAATTATACAACTCCTCCGTTCAGGCCGTTCGAGGCCCTAAGGAGTCCTTTGGCTCTCGAAGAGATAGTGAGTTTGTCAAACCCCACAAATTTTTCTTCCTGATCTGAGCTTATTGAAAGCCGGCGGCAAATTCTTTGAAAATCTTACAACTTTGCTTGATGGACGACTCGTTGAGGAAAAGGAATTTCTATGCCCTCCCGGTCAAATGCAATTTTGAGTCGTTTGCGGAGTTCCCCGGCAACATCCCATTGTTTGAGTGGCTTTGTATCGCCGAGGATTTTGATGACAATTGCCGAATCGCCAAAATCATCAATTCTTAAAAATTGTGGGGCTGTTAGAATATGTTCTTTCCACGCCGGGTCTTCTGTCAATTCTTTGCCGACTTTATTCACCACCGAAATTACTTGTTCGAGATTCGAGCTATAAGAAATACCAATATTCAGATTAACTCTTGCAAATTGTTTTGAAAGATTCGATACCCTTTTAATCTCTCCGTGAGGAACATGATGCACAATGCCGTCAAGATCTCGCAAAGTTGTCATTCGCATACTAATGTCTTCAACCAATCCGCAAGTTCCATCAAAACACACCACATCTCCGATACGATACTGATTTTCCATAATAATAAAAAGGCCGCAGATAAGATCGCGAATAAGATACTGCCCCCCGAAACCAAAAGCAAGGCCAGCGATTCCTGCGGCGGCAAGAAGCGGACCTATGGCGATACCCGTTTCCTGAAGAATCATCAAAAGAGCTAAGAGCCAAACAAGTATTCCGAGCGAAACGGTAAAAATGCGGATAAGAGTGTCTTCTCGCTTTCTCTCCGCTTCTTTAGTCAAAAAGTGATCGAAAATAACAATCTTTTTTATGATTTTTTCAATAAAAATTCCGGCAAATTTACGAATAAGATAAGCAACAATAATGATTGCGGCAATTTTTATGCCATGATCAAAAAACCAAGGTGTTATATTACGAATAATATTTGAAAGCATAGCCAACATATGAGTATGATTAAAAAATTTTCTTCCCCAACATCAAAGTATGGTTCCTTCTTGAATTCTAGCGAACTTTGGCTTTGGCGGCAAACTATTTTACAAATTTAAAAGTTGAAAGAACTTTTTTGAAAATACTTTTCGTATCAGAATTTATCTTATGCAGAGTAAAGCTCACGCCATAAGTACCATCTTGAGAGCTAAACATGGCATTAGCTGCCCCGCTCACATCCCAATCAATGACCACATAGCCACCACTATCTGTCTTCAATGTTTCGCACCTTTTATCTTGGGGATATGCACCACAATGGGAAATACCAATTACGGCAAGGTTTACTCCTGTATCTATGGTAACGATTTCCGTGTTCGCGTCCTTCAATACGAGAATACGAGAAGTTCCTTGTTGATTCTCAACGCTCCACTTCGATGGATACTCAAATTGGAAAGTGTAGCGAGGATTCTGAAAAACTTTCCACTCATTATAGTTTTGACTACTCACCATTTCATTGGTCTGTGGCCGATAGTCAATAGAACCAGATTTCATCCACAGAAAAGAATACCCTAAAACAAAGACAATTATTACTGCACCTACGATAAAAATAACTTTTCGATCCATATGATTAAAGTTTTTTCTTCCCCCTAAAATTAGAATATGGTTCGAGCCGATAAGGCTGGTGCGCAGGGCATGATTCGAACCTGCGTAGCCCGTAGGGCGTCCCGACTTTACGTCGGGATGCAATTGACCAATACCTGAAATGGTGCTGGGAGAGGGATTCGAACCCCCGTAGCCCGTAGGGCGCCTGATTTACAGTCAGGTGCGATTGACCGCTCCGCCATCCCAGCACCATTTCAGCTATTCTCGATCAGTTTTTCAATCAGAGCCTTACTTTTCCAGCCCTTGATCTGCAACTCTCGTCTGATCGCTTCAGCGCGAGTATTATACTTCTCATTCCACACCAACTCAAATGGCCTGAATTTTCTCGTATATACATTACTCCCTCGATTATGGCGCTCGATTCGTCCGGCTAAATTTTTGGTGGAACCAATATAGAATTTGCCGTTTCCTAAGCTGCGCAAGATATAAACGAAGAACATACCCATAGGGCGATTGACCACCCACCGCCTTCGGCGTGGCCCCGCAAAATGCGGTGGCCTGCCACCTGCGCGATATTCCTATTCTTCAGCGTCGCTCTTCGCAACGTTATTATCCCCGGTTATCTCTTTAAAGTCAACGCTTCGACTGCGGTCGGTGTTGATTCTGAGCTTGTCGAACGAATCAATCTTCGGTTTCGCGGCGCCGTTCGCGCCCGCGTTCATTTTCTTGAGCCGCTCGGTCAGGAAATTATCGAGCCGCATGAGGAGCACCTTGAGCTTGCGGAAAAACTTCCCGCTGTAGCTCGCCATCGCTTCATCTATCTTATGCGGGATCTCTGACGTGATCCAGCGGTCAAGAACCGTATGCCGTACCGGCGGTGCGTCGTCTTCTACAATGCGCGGCAACGACCGCACGACCAGGAACAAGAACACCCCGAGCGCGACCATTAAAATGTCTGTGAGGATGAATTCCGCCATGGTTATAATTCCATCCGGTAAAAATTATTGATGCGGACGTTCTCCCCTACGCGCCGGATGACCTCGTTTACGACCGCCTCGACGGTCTTGGACTCGTCGCGGATATACGGTTGTTTCAAGAGCGCGTGTACGTCCTTGGGCGCCATCGCGGAGATCTGAAGCGTGAGTTCGCGTGCGAGCTCGCGGAACGGATCCGAGCGCACCACGAAATCCGTCTCTGCCCGCAGGTCCAAAAGGACGCCGATCCGCTCGTTGTGGATATAGGACTGGATGAGGCCCGCGCCGGTCTCCCGGCCTGCCCGCTTCTCCACTTTCGCGAATCCGCGCTCGTGGATGAGCCGAACCGCCGCGTCAAACTCGCCGTGCGCATCCGCAAGCGCCTGCTTGCATTCCATCACGCCCGCGCCGGTCGTTTCGCGCAATTTTTGAATATCCTCTATTGATTGCTTGTGTTCTTTCATATGTCAAAGCCGATACAAGCCCAAAAAACGACACGCCGAACAATATGGCGCAAGGCGGTCTATGCTCCTCCGCCGGAGACGCCTCCCTCCTGCGAGGAAGCTGTCGCTTCCTCTTCTTTTATTTTACTCTGCGCCGCGCGGAATTGTAAACCGGCTTCGATCGCGGCTTTCGCTTTCTCCAAAAACCAGCTCACTGCGAGCCGCGCTTTGGTATTGCCTATGACAGGATATTGGATGAGGTCAGGGTCGGTGTCGGTATTTACGAACGCCGCGACAGGAATATGCAGCTTGTTTGCCTCGCGTACTGCCGCGAGATGCATGACGGGATCGATCACCACGAGGGCGCCGGGAAGCGCAAGGAGGGTCTCGAGGCCGCTCAAAAGCTCGTTCAAGCGCTTGATCTCGCGCTCTATTTCCAGCCGTTCTTTCTTCGTATACTTTTCAAATGCGCCGGCCGCGAGGTCGCTCCGCAACTTCTTGAAATAATCGATGCGGCCCGAGACCACTTTGAAATTCGTGAGCGTCCCGCCGAGCCAGCGCGTGCGGACAAACGGGAATTTGAACTCGCGGGCGACCGGCTCCAGCGCCTCGGCGGACGGCTGCGTGCCCACGAAAAGGAATGACCTGCCGTTCTTCGCCGTTTCCGTGAGGAACGCGAGCGCTCGGTCGAGCATCTCTTTTGTCTTGTTCAGGTTGATGATCTCGATGCCGTTCCGGTTCTGCAGGATGAACTGCTTCATCCGCGGATGCGTTTTCGATTTCTTGCGGCCATAAAACATGCCGACCTCCACCATCTCCTTCAAGGAAGGGTCAACATACAGGTCCTCTGGTTTGGTAAGAATTTGTTCCTCGGTCATGTTTGGTCTACAAAAACAAAAGCCCGCAAGAGGCAGGAAATAGTATATACGATCGCCGCCGTTCTGTCAAAAACAGAGCCCGCCCTAAAATTCAACGCTGAATTTCGCTTTTTCGCCTTGCTGGAACGGATGCTTTAATTCTTTCATCTCGGTTGCAAGATCCGCGGCGTCAATGAATTCTTGCGGCGCGCCGCGTCCCGTAAGCATCAATATCCTGTCCTTTGGGAAATCTTTTATAGCCGCGAGCACCGCGCCTGCGGCGAGAAGCCCGAGCGACATCACGACGTTTATCTCGTCAAGTATGATGAGGTGCCATCCGCCGTCGGACGGATCTTTTGCCGCCTCTTCTTTGAAATACGCGAGTGCTTTTTCTGCGGCTGCTTTGTGCTCATCGCGCGGCAGCTTGTCGCCCAAGATTCCCACGAACCCCAGCCCCATTTTTTTGATCTGGAACTTGTCCTTGGGGATTTTGAACCGCTCGGCAAAATCATCTTCTCCGGAGCGCCACGGCCCTTTGATGAACTGGATCATGAGCGCCCGCTTGCCGCGTCCCAAAACCCGCACCATCTGGCCCAAAGCCGCGGTCGTCTTGCCTTTTCCGTTGCCGGTGAACAGAAGCACCACGATCGTATTTTACTATTTCCTACTCCCTACTTTCTACTCGCTACTTGCTATTTATAATGACTCCTCCACCCAGCAGTTCATGGGTTTTGGAGTAAAACACCGCTGACTGGCCCGGAGCCACGAATCTTTGTGGCTTGCTGAAAACCAGCGTGTTTCCGCGAAGCGTTGCCGGGGTAAGCGGCTGGCGATAGCGTACCCTTGCCAAAACTTGTATTTTATTTTCTCCTATTCTCTTATTCGCGCGAATTAGAGAAGGTGGAACAGGGCTAATAAAATTAATGTCAGTCAGAGTGACGCTGTTTCGGTAAAGCGCCGAGTTATCCGCTCCTTCGGCCACGATTACCACGTTCCGCCCCATATCCTTGTCCGCCACATAGACCGGCGCGTGCACGCGGTTGCCTTTCGCGTGTTTCACGTTGCCTATCCCCTGCCGCTGACCAATGGTATAAAACTGCGCTCCCTCGTGCGTACCGAGAATTTTCCCTGCCGTGCTCATCACCCAGCCGGGCTTTCCAGGGATATATCGCTTCAGAAAATCTGCAAGCGTGATCTTCCCCAAAAAACAGATGCCCTGCGAATCTTTTTTCTCCGCGGTGGGCAGGCCGGCTTTTCGCGCAATCTCGCGCACCTGTGGTTTCAAATAATCACCGATCGGGAAAAGACAGCGCGCAAGCTTTTCCTGCGTAAGCGTCCAGAGAAAATAGGATTGGTCTTTTTGCGCGTCCCGCGCAGCCAATAGGGTATAGCCGCTGGGGTTCAGGGGTTTTTCACTTTTCACCCTATACCCCATACCCGATACCCTAGACCCTACCCCCAGCCGCGCATAATGCCCAGTCGCCACATAATCAGCTCCCATCGCGAGCGCGCGGTCCAAAAACAAGCCGAATTTGATCTCACGGTTGCACATCACGTCCGGATTAGGCGTGATCCCCTGCTGGTAGCCCTCCACCATATAATCTACGACGCGCTTCTTGTACTCTTCTTCAAAATCCCAGACATAGAACGGGATACCGAGCTTTCCTGCCACGCGCCGCGCATCCTCGGAATCCTGCTCTACACTGCAAGGCACTCCGATCCCTGAGGCATCGGAGCTACCCTGGCTCCAGCAGCGCATGAATACGCCCACGGCATCGTAGCCGCGCTTTTTAAGCAGCAACGCCGCGACGCTTGAATCTACCCCTCCTGACATAGCCACAAATACACGCTTCTTAACAGCAGCCCTCACGCCGCCGGCCTGCCCCGACAAACCTCCCGGAGATTTCATCGGGGGCATCGCAACAAAAATCTTGCCATTCGTTCTCACGGACGCCGATTATATCATCATGGAATAACCCTGTCTACTCCGATTCTTTCGTGTATTGTTCGCAGGCGCCGATAATCCTTCTGCGCAGTTCCGCAGAAATGTCCGCGACCGCAGTCAAACGTTGCGTATTGTGCGCCGCGAATACCCTACGGCTTTGTCGATAGGTTGACGACGTTTCGAACTCCAAGGCTTCGATATCTCCAGGCAAGGTGAGCCGCCCGCGCCGCACATAAGAAGCCACCATGCTGATAACTTTTTTGTCGCCGTAGCTCGAGAGCGCAACATCCCATGCCTTCTTCATGCTCGCCCACCGCTCATCCTCATTCTTCAACGACTGCGATCGACGCCATTCTTCCATGCCCACGCTTGCCAAAAAATCAAGAAGGTCGGTCGCTTTCTGCTCAATTAGCGAGATGTGTTTTTCTGGGTTATAAGTTTCTGTAGGAATCATTAAAAAGGGCTTCTCCGCTTTCCCGCCTTCCGCTTTTTCGAAAAGGAACGTGTAAACATTTCCCTCGGCAATACCGCCCGCAGTATCATGCAGCTCTTTCATATACCGGACCGCGGCCGCTTCGGCCTCAAATCGATCTATCTTATCTAATACCGGAGATTGGATGAGATCCTGACGAAAAACATCCTGCAGTCCTATCGCATGAGTAAATACCTCTGGCTGTTTCACTTCGATACCCCATTCATGTGGACCATAGTAATCCTCCAAACCAAGTCGCTCTATATTATCCATCGTCATTTCCGGAGTCCCACGGTATCGCTTGGAGTCCACGATGAACGGCAGTATTTTTACGAACTGCATCGGCCTGCTACGCGCGATTTTCCACGGCCAGCGTGCGTGATGTTCGTCAAAAGAACGGAGGATTCGGTCGCCCCATTGGTCAACCCTTGACCAGAGTCCCCTCGTATCGTAGACCATTCTCCCTTCCGTATCGCTCGCTAACTTGCCGCCGTAGATGCCCATCGTACTTTCATACCCAAGCCCTTCTTTAGTGGGCAGCCTCGATTCTTGCACTTTGCTATTCACAAGTTCGCGAATCCGATTAATAAACCCCTTGCTTTCGACAGGGATTTCCTCCTCGGTTGACGCTTCCGATCTTGCCTTTTCCGGTTCTTCGCTCGGAGGTTCGGTAATCGAAGGTGGTCGCTCTCGTCCAAACATGCACCAATTATATCACTTATGGATTACCAAAAAACCTCTCCGCTTTGGAAGTTTTCGTGCCTCGTCCCTGATCCCGCTCGTTCGATCTCCCCATGTGGTTATGCGTAAGCGTAGTATATACTATCAGGTATGAACGAGGAGGCAATACGTTCGTACCTCGTGCCTGCCGCGGCGGGAATATTCCTCGCGGTAGTGATCGCCTTTATTCTCATGAGCGTCATCCTTGATTACCATTGGCGCCGCTACGGCACGCACCCCAAAACGCTCGTCGCGGTGCGGGTCGTCTATTACGGCGTATCGGTGGTACTGCTCGCGGTCATGGCCGTACTGATATACGTTCTATCCAGATGATCGAGCTCCACCCCGACGAGATCATTCTCCTTGAGCGCCGGCGCTATTGGCTGCCGTTCGCGATGGAAGCCCTAGGCCTGCTTGTGGCCGCCGCGCTCCCGTTCGCGGGCTTCCTATTCTCCGAATCCATGCCGGCCCGTCTGCAGGCCCTTCTCTCTGCCTACTCCCTACCATTTCTGTTCTGCGCGACTGCCTGGCTGCTCGTTATTTGGATAATTTTTTTCACGAACTGGACGAATTACTATCTCGACATTCTCCTCATCACCAACAAGCGCGTGATAGACGTTGAACAGCTTGGATTATTCGCCCGAGACCTCGCGGAAATGCGAATAGAGAACATCCAGGACATACGCGTGGAGATCGTCGGCCTTCTGGCCTCTCTCCTGCACTTCGGCAATCTGCACATCCAGACCGCCGGCGAAGTAAAAGAATTCGTCATCCGCAATCTCTACGACCCTCACGCGGTCAAAGATATTATCTCAAAACAACACGACGACGTGATGAGAAATCCCCCGACTGCACGCCCCTCGGCCTAACGCCGGCCAGAGGACGGGCTGGGTACGCGTCAAGCGCGCGTTAAAACAAAACGCCCCTGCGCGATGTTCTACGCAGGGGACGGATTTGTTTCGCCAGAGTTGACACAGCTCTGGCGCGCTAGATCGTGATGCCCTCACGAATGGACCCCTCGGCAAGCCACTTCGACACCGGGGCAAGATATAACGGCATGAGATCTCTCACGAATTTTCGGACCGCATTGATCTCGCGCCCTTTCACCCGGTGGCCCGCAAGGCGTGCCTCGAGGACAGTGATCGTCCGATCAATGTCCTCATTGTTCAGACGCACGCGGGCCATTCCTGCTACCTTGTGGGCAGTCAGATCGTGAACCGCCACGCGATCTCCCAGCTGGAGACCGCGCCTTAAGACACGGAACAGCTTCAGGCCAACGCGACACTCGAAGCGAAGATCCGAATCAAGCTCGACGCGGCGGCTGCTAAGGACCCACACTACGCCAACGAGAGCACCGTAGATCTGCGCGTGCAACTCAGCATCGCCGAAGGTGACTACTGACATGGCCCACCCTCCTCCAAAAAGCTGCGTCAATCTACCATTTCTGCACCCATTCTATGATGTAGCGACAGGTAAACGCAACCACGGCAAAAAACCAGTGATCTCTCTCTTAACAAATCCCGCGGCCGCGGGATTTGTTAAGAATGATTTTTGGCATCTCTCCGCTCCGTATCCCTTCCATATCCTTAAACGATATCTGCCTCGCGTGCCTCGAAAAAGCGAATGTGTGTCGCAAGGCCGAGGAGATCCAATGCTTCAATGAATTCTCGCGGTAAAGGAGCCGGGCCGAACCAAACGCTTTGCTGAAGCATGGAAAATCCGAGGACTCGCAGTTCGGTCCTTAGCCAATCCCGCTTTTTCTTTGCGCGTTCGGGAATGTCAAAAACGATAACCACGCGTTTGGGACCCGCGAGCCGATCCCAGGACCGGCGTGGGAAAATCTTCGACAAATGCTCTTTGCCTTTACGGGCAATGCGCCAAGTTTTTCCGTCTAATTGGAGCAGGCCTTTCTTTTTTAGGCGGTGCAGGGTAACGGAAAGAGTGTCATCAGAAATAGTGCGATGAATCTTTTTCTGGCCGGAAATCGGTCCTCGATACCCACGCAGGCGTGCTCGAATCAATCGATAGCCGCCGGAGTAGCCGGACATAATGGTCAGTAAATCGTCTGAAAAACTCACTTGCATATCTTAACATTTCCCGCGGCCGCGGGAAATGTTAAGAAAAAAGCCGAGCTCGCGGTTCACACCCTCTCCAACCAACTACGCCCGCTCAACGTACTCCCCTGTCTCTGTGTTCACTACGATCTTGTCCCCTGCTTCAACGAATAATGGCGTGCTCACGATAGCGCCGGTTTCAAGCGTCACCTGTTTCGTCCCGCCCTGTGCGGTGTTGCCGCGGATTGCGGGCGGCGCGTCCTTGACCTCAAGGATCATTTTGATCGGCACTTCAACATGGATCACTTTGTCGTTCCACACCCACGTCGTAACCGGCGTATTCGGTTTCAAAAACCTGCCCGGCTCGCCAAGAATTTCTCCTTTGAGCGAAAACCGCTTGGACTTGTCGCCCTCTTCGTGAAACCAATGCTCGCCCTTGCTTTCGTAGATACATACCGCTTTCTTGCGTTCCACTTCCGCCTCCTCAAAAGAATCCGATGCCTGCCAGTTCCGGTCAATGATTTTCCCGTTCACGAGGTTCTTTATCTTGGTCTGCACGACCGCTTTTCTCTGCTGCATGCGCAAAAAACCAGACTCGAGTACCTCATAGGGCTCGCCGTTATATACGAACACGATTCCTTTTTTGAGATCGGTGTAACTTAGCATTAGTGAGTAGTGAGTAGGAAGCCCCGACGCGCGAAAGCTTAGTTTAAAATTTTAAAATAAGGAAGTCGGGGTCCCGATCTCCGACTGTTAGGTCGGAGCATCGGGATAGTGAGTAATGATGGTGCAAAAACCGCCCTACATTCGTCCAAGGGGCGGTTTCTGACAATGGGTCGGTTTAGAAATCCCCTTTCTCGCCTGACGGCCGGTCGTGCGGTCTGCTTCCGCCTGCTTCGCCGTCGCCCGCCTCGCCGAAGACGCGAGTCGAGGTTGGGCGAAAGCGCGGCGAGCGGGTGCTTCCTTCCGGTTCCTCTATCTTCAAATTCACGCGGGCGTTATTCTTCACGCCAACGATCCGGAGGAGCGAGCGGATCGCTTTCGCGGTCGCGCCTTGCCGGCCGACCACCTGGCCCATATCCATCGGATGAACCTTCAGGGTGAGCAGCACGCCCATCTCGTCAACCCTGCGGTCAACCTTGACGTCGTCCGGGTGATCCACGAGCGATTTCACCAGAAATTCAAGAAATTCTTTGTCCGCTTCCTTATCCATTCCTGCAATTACGTCCCAGAGAACCGACCTTTCCGTGATATAGGATGATTATAAACCAGTGCGATCTTTCGGTCAAAAGCGCCCCCGGAATTATGCGGCAGGCGCAGGAGACGCAGGAGGCGCGTTCGCTTCTGCTGGCGCTTCTTCCGCTTTCTTTCTCATCTTGACCGCGATCGTGGGCGCGTTCACTATCTTTTCCCGGACAAGAAGATTATGCGCGGTTACGGTCGGCTTCGCGCCCTTACTCATCCAATGCGTTACCCGTTCTGCGCTCAATACGGCTTTTTTCGTACGAGGGTCGTATGACCCCAGGTCTTCAACCGGCGGACCAGCCAGCTTGGAACGCTTTTCCGCCACCACGACGCGGTAGCTTGGCTGATGTTTTTTCCCGACGCGCTGTAATTTGATAGTGAGCATATGGATAGTAGCTAGTAGTTAGGAACTAGGAGCTAGCAAAAAGAGAATATAGAAAAGCGGCATAAAAAGCAAGTGGCCCGCCCCGAGTAAACCCAGGGCGGGCCGCATACATCAGAGGTAGTCGGTGTGTCTCGCCTTCCCCTGTGTCCGACGAACATCCTGGAACCCGACTTCGTTAATGAAGAAGTCTCGCGCGTTCCAGAAGTAAACGCCCCACTTGTCCACGTCTCTGCGCTTAGCGTCCAATGTCTGGCGAATGTTTTCTGCCGCCTCATCGCCGTCGCGCGAGGACCACCCTTGGAGATTGATCTCTCCACTGCAGACATCGCCATACTCTTTCGCCAAGCGTCTGAGCACAGTGTGCACCTCGCCTGTGGTGAAAGTTTTCGCCAAGACCTGCTGAACGCGTCCCATGACGGCCAGCTTGGTCATCTGCGCTGTCGCAAACATGGACACTAACACCACCGCGGATGCAAGGAACACTAAGAAACGCACACGAGGGAGTCCCTGTTCGCCTGTCGTAGCGGCGAGGGTGAAAAAGAAGACGATGAGGATGCCGATGAAGACGAGCGACCCGATAGCCACGCCGCTAAGCGCGCCAACCGGACGCAAACGTGACTTACGCATAACCGCCTCCCACTCCTCAATGAGCCACGCAGTTCCTCTGCGCAGTGAAGCGTTCCTCGCTTCTCAAGGAGTCTATTTATACGATAACACGAAAATAAAAAGTCGTCAAGCGCGGTTAGGCCGTTGCCGCCGCTTCTACTCTCTCTTTCTCCAACCTTAGGGAGAGCACTTTTGATGTGCCGTCCTCGTTCATCGTGATGCCGTAGAGGATGTCTGCCGCTTCCATGGTCGCGCGGTTGTGCGTGACGAGGATGAACTGCGTTTGTTTCGCAAATTCGCGCAGGAGCTCTGAAAACCTTTTCGCGTTCCGATCGTCAAGCGCCGCGTCCACTTCGTCGAGCACTAAAAAAGGCGGCGGGCTGACCGATATGAGCGCAAAAAGCGCAGCGATCCCAACCAAGCTCCGCTCGCCTCCGGAGAGCATGTCCAGCGAGGTGATCCGCTTCCTCGGCAGCTTCAGCTCTATTTCTATGCCATGCTCATCGTCCATTTCCAGCCCGTCCATGTCCGCATCTTCTTTCTTTTTCCCTTTCGGTTTTTGAGACGACGCATCTCCAAGAACGGCCTCGGCCGGCTCTTCCGTAAAGACCGCTGCAACTGGTTTCGCCGCTTCCAATTTCAGCTTGGCGCGGCCGCCTCCGAACATAAGATTAAAGAACGCCTGGAATTCCTCGTTGATGCGCGAGAGCGCCGCGCCGAACTCGGTCGTTATTTTCTCGCCCAGATCGGCGATAAGCGTTTTGAGGTCGCCCTTCGCTTTCTCTGTGTCTTCTGATTCGCGTTTCAAAAACTCGTACCGCTCCTCTGTTTCACGCGCCTCCTTCATGAGCGCTTCGTCTATTTCGCCGATCGAAGCGAGGTCTCCACGCAATTTGAAAATGCGCCGCTCAATGGCTTCCCGTTCTCCTGCGGCCATGTGTTCCGCAGCCGGCAGGTTCTGGAACTCCTCGGGGTTCCTTCCGGCCTGCCGAACCTGACGCTCCCATTCTTCGCGGCGCATTCCGAGCCGCTCATGCTCAAAAAACCGCTCGCGGTTCGCAAGCTCCCACTTCTCCAGCTTGTCTTTCGCGGCCTCCACCGAAGCCACCGCCGCTTTGAACGTCTGGTAAAACTGCTCCTGGCGCTCCTCAAGGTTCTTCTCTTCTTCCACGAGGGACTCTGCTTTTTCGTCCAGCGCCTCAAGTTCTTTCTGTATCTTCCCGAGGGCGCGCGACGCAGTCGTGCTCCCGGTTTCTTTGCGCGAGAGCGCGGGCGTCGCCAGAAAATCATTTATTTCCCATACGATCTCCTGCACGGCTTCCTGAAGCGTGATCGGGTCGTCCTGCAGGACCAGCTCAAGCCGTTCCTTCATCTTCCTCACAAATTCAAGTATCCCATCGGAAGGAGGCGATGCGGCTGGCGAGGAACGCGCCCCGGCTTCAAGCGTGGCTTCGAGCCGGCCGAGCTCTTTCTGGAGTTCGCTTCGCTTCTCGTGCACGCCCCTAAGCTTTTCCCTGAGCACGGTGAGCTCCTTGCGTTCCTCTGGCTGGCTCGCCTCCACTTTCTTGAGATTATCCTCGGCACGCCGCTTCTCGGTCTCAAGCGTGCGCGCTTCATCGCGATGACCCGCGATCGCGGCATCCACGTTCGCGAGCTTCGCCTTGAGTTCCTGCCATTCCGCGCCGAAAAAGCGGTTCTCCAGCTCCCGCAGTTCCTGCTCAAGCGCCTCGCGCTTTTCCCAGCGGCCCGTCTGGCGCTTCAGGGACCGGAGGTGCGGCAGGATCTCGTCCGTGAGCGCCCTGATCTTCTCAAGGTTCACCTGCGTGTTCCTGAGCCGGCGCAGGGCTTCCGACTTTTTCATCTGGTACTCGCGAAGTCCCAGCATTTCTTCGATCATTTCCCTGCGCCCGGAAGGCGGCGCCTGGATGAACACGTCGCTGTTCCCCTGGCTGATGACGACGAGTCCCTTGGTGCCGAGCCGCGCCTTCGCGAAGAAATCAATAAGGTCTTTGAGGCGGATGTCCGCCTTGTTCAGTGTGTACCGATTCGTGCCGTCGCGGCTCACCTGCCGCGCGATCGCAATTTCGGGAAACTCAACCGGAAAAAAACTGGTCTGGTTGTCAAAATGCAAGCTCGCGTGGGCCTGGCCCAGCCGCGGCTTGGATGGCGTGCCCGCGAAAATGAGGTCTTCGGACTTCAGCCCGCGAAGGTTTTTGGCTTCCCGTTCGCCCAAGAGCCACCGGATGGCGTCAATGATGTTGGATTTCCCTGAGCCGTTCGGCCCCACGATAGCGGTAATGCCGCCCGAGAAATCAAAGGTTGTTCTCTGGGCGAATGATTTGAACCCGTTCAACTCAAGCCGTTTTAAGAGACGCGCCATGTTATTTCGGATAGCGCGCGAGCGCCTGCTTTGCCGCTTCAAGCTCGGCCTGCTGTTTTGAACTGCCGCTCCCTTCGGCGATAAGGTCGCTCCCGAAATACACTCCCACGCGGAACGTTCGCTCGTGCGCGGGACCGCTCTCTCCGAGCACTCTGTAGGTCGGCGTGAGCTTCAGTTTGTCCTGGACGATCTCCTGCAGCTCGCTCTTTGCGTCCTTGTAGCTTTTGGTCTCTATGATTTCCGGAAGGTGCGCGAGAACGAACTGCGCAATGAACTTCTCCGCGCGCTCAAACCCCTGGTCAAGATATATCGCGCCGATCAAGGCCTCCAGGGCATTTGCGAGTATCACGTCGCGCGCCTTGGTCGTATCGCCCTGCTCGCCCTTGGACATATAAATGAACTTCTCGAGACCGATCTCCTGCGCGACGCGGCTCAAACGCTCCCAGTTCACGAGCGCCGCGCGAAGGACCGTAAGCTGGCCCTCCGGCGCGTCGGGAAACTTCGTAAACAGCGCTTCGGTCACCGCAAGCTCCAGCACCGCGTCGCCCAGATACTCAAGGCGCTCGTTGTGGCGGGATTTCCACGAGGGATGCTCGTTCAGATACGAGCGGTGCGTGAGCGCCTCCTTTAAGAGGTCTGCGTTGCGGAATGTCGTCTCTATTTTTCGTTCGAGCTCTTCGGTGGATTTGGCCATGGTCGTAATCTTAACTGGCGGAGGTCTCCGCCTCGGCGCCTTTTCTCTCGCGATAGATCGTCCCCAAGACCCCGTTCACGAACTTTCCCGCGTTCGGGCCGCCGAAACTTTTCGCCATCTCGATGGCTTCGTTGATCGCGACTTTGGGCGGAACTTCGTTCGGATCTGCGTAGAGAAGCTCGGAGAGCCCGATACGCAGGATGTTACGGTCTATGATCGCGATTTTATCAAGCGGCCACTCGGGCGCGGCTTTCACGATGATCGTGTCGATCTCCGCGAGATGCTCAACCACGCCCTTAAGGATCTTCCATGCGAATTCCGGCTCGTCAATGCCGGACGCGAACTCCTCAAGATTGCGCTCCAAGATCTTCGTGAGATCGGATTTGCGATTATAAAAATCCCATTCGTAAAGCGTCTGGAGGATGACTGTTCTTACAAGGTGCCGAGTAGCCATAGTTCAGAGTTCAGCCGCCGGAGTTCGGATCAACTCCGATCGCGCTTGCGAGACCCTATAACCTAGCGACTATACCCTTACTCATCATTTCCCGCACTGCGGACAGAGCCGGTGCGCCAGTTTCGGGCCGCCGCAGTTCTTGCACACAAAAAGCCGCTCTTTTTTGAGCGCGTGGTGACTTCGCCTGCGTCCGACTTTGCCTTTCGAGTGATGTTTAACAGGTACGCCGCCCATGAGAGTAGGAATTAGTAGTTAGAACCTAGGACTTAGGACTTAGAAGTCAAATAAAACTGCTAAATTCTAACTCCTAACTACGAGCTACTTTAGCGCCTTTCCCAACGAACGTCAACCTATGCGCCTTGCTCGGGCCGTGCTTCCGGAGCGCCGCGAAATGCGCTTTTGTGCCATATCCTTTATGAACATCAAAACCGTATCTCGGGTGTTTTTTTGCGAGGCGGGTCATCAGGCGGTCACGGGAAACTTTTGCGATAATGGAAGCGAGCTTAATGGTGGCGATCTTCTCATCGCCCCGCACGATTGTTTTAACGGCCATGCGCCCTGCCTGCCCGCCGTAGCCTTGCGTAGGCTGGGAGCTTGTCGAAGGGCTGACCCTGCTCCCAAGGTAAAGCCCGCCGTCGAGAAACACGGCACAGCGAGTAGTTAGTAGCTGGTAGTTAGTAGTTAATTTCTTGAATGCACGGAGGGCGGCGAGATTCGCGGCTTCCGCGATATTCATCCTCTCTATGCGGCGCGGATAGACCCTCGCGACAGCCGAGCGCACGCGCGGATGGTCTTTCAAAAAGCCGGCCCACGCCTCGCGTTTTTTCGCAGTGAGCTTTTTTGAGTCGCGGAGCTTTCCGAACGCGCGATTCGCTATCCGTACGCCCTTAGGAATGCACACCGCCGCGACCGCAACCGGCCCGGCAAGCGCCCCACGGCCGACCTCATCAATACCGATGATATAACGCACTATACGCAGGATAACACAATATTAGAACCATCCAGCGAGTAAGATTGCTATTAATAATGTTGCTATCCCTCCTATTATCGCTCCGAACAAAGCAATCAACAATTGGTCCTTGTTCCTTTTTAAAAAACCGCTACTCTCTTGCCGTTTCTTAAGGATGACCACGGAGTGGGCTTGCTCTCGACGGGATCCCCAAATCGCATAAAGAACCCCCAACAGAAACACCCCAGCGAAACCAAAGATGCGTGCTGTGGACGACTTACTACCCAGCCACCAACCACAAAGAAGCGCAATGAGCCAATATAGTGCCAATATATACGGCTGAACTAGGATGGTTTGGAGATTTTTTGCTCCACGAGAAAGTATCAATCCGAGCTCGTCTAAAATGCCTCGACTTAAAGTGTCATCTCTACCGGAATATATATATGCACTAGCGGGTTCCAATTTAACACGAATATAAGGATCTATGGATTTAATTTCTAGATTGTTCAGTTTTTCGACGCCAAGATGTCTTAACTCCTCAGTTGTTTTTAGTTTATAATCTTCTGTTTCGATAAGAACTTCTCTCTCTGTGTGTCTCTGAATAACTTCAAAAATATCATCTACGTCATCTAGATATATCTCGGTAATAGGTAAGCGCTTATAAATCGATTTCTTAAGTTTTTCCATTGTACAGTATTCTTGAATTAGTCCGAACGCATTTCGCCGCCGCAGGCGGCGAGGAACCCCCCGCGAATTCGGAGCGGCTTCGCCGCGAGATTTAACAATTTCCAATTTTTCTTTGGCGGCAACCAATTCAGAATTCGCAAAGCGAATACAAATGCATTGTATGAAAAAATTAAGAAAAAATCAAAAAGAGAAAGAGGCCGTACCCGAAGGTCGTGCCTCTGTTGTTGCGAGTTTACTTGCTCGCGATTCGTTTCTGCGTAGCTCGCCATGCGTCTGCGATAAATACGAGCGAGACCAATTGCTGGAGAAAGAGCCACGGATATCCCTGAATCCACATGAGCCACCCGCAAGTGACGTGCATGAGAACGTACCAGAGATAACCACTCGCTCGTTCTTTCGCGAGCATGTAGGTCCCGACAAGGAATCCCAGCACGAGGCCGATTTCCAGCCACTGATTGATGGTGGTGATACCACCAAAATCGTAGAGGCTGTAGCCGAACCCAAGCGGGATGCAAACGAGCGCAAGGCGGTCAAGCCAGCGTGGCGGATTGCTAGTCGTGCCACGGAAGGCGAGGACGAGCCCGAGCAACATTGCCGGAGCACCGCTCGCTTCTACCGAAGCTGCTATCCAGTTCCGCCACATGACGAAGATGATGACCCATGGGGGCAAACCGAACAGGTACACCGCCCACGAGGCAATCCGCCACTTGCGTGCGCTTGCGTTCTTACCGCCGTTGCGCGCATGCTCCGAGAGCCACAGAAAGATCTTGTTGAGGAGGTAGCCGATACTTCCCCACACTTGCAGGAAGATATCCATTCTGACCTCCGTTTTTGTTTGGAATGTGCTACCGAATCACACCAGCACCAATGCCAGTGGATTTCAAAACAGGATAGCATTTTAGACAATAAAAGTCAAGAGACAGCATTATCTCCGCGAGGAAGCACTAACCGAACAAATCAAAAGTTTTCTTCAAAAAGTTTCTTTGTCGAGCCAAGACACCGAAAAGGTTTTGGCGGAACTACAGAAAGACGAGAAGCAAGCAAAAGAGGAAGCCAAAACTACTGTTCAAAATCTCAAATTGGAATTACGCGAAATTGAAGCCAGGCTCGAAAAATTGTTAGACGCTTATCTCAGCGAGGTTATCTCTGCCAATGATTATAAAACGAGAAAAGAAAATCTTGTTATCAAAAAGGTCGAGCTTGGCGAGAAAATAGGAGATTTTGAACAAAAGGGGCTGTCTTGGCTCGAACCGGCTCGTGAGTTTGTTTTATCCTTGAATCAAGCCGCGAACTTAGTTCAGAGCGGAAACAAAGAGGAAATGACAACATTTCTGAAAACAATCGGCTCGAACCATGTTTTAGAAAATCGCCAATTCGCTTTTGCCCCGAAAATCCAATACAAATTAGCCGCCGAGCGCAACGAGGCGGACTCCCAAAACTTGCAATTTCCTCAATGGTGCGCGGGAGAGGACTCGAACCTCCACGTCCTTGCGGACACTGGCACCTCAAGCCAGCCTGGCTACCGATTACAGCACCCGCGCGCTCATAGCCGCTTTCCCGCTATCCGCAAGGCCCTTTCAATTTTATTGCGCTTGCGAGACAAGCAAACCACCACCTTATCATAATACAATTTTGGCAATAATTTCAATGATTCGGCCTTGGCGTATTTTAGATTGTACGCTGCGTCGTGAGCGCTTTTAGTGACGTGACCCTTAATATCTAATAGCTCAAAAACGCGGTTCCGAAGCCAATCTATATGTCTTTTACTCGCAGAAATAAAAACGGTGTAAAACATAAAGCTTGATCGCCAGCGCGGATCCCAATAGGAATAAAACGTTCCATCTCCGTCAAGGTGGCCCCGCAGAAAATCAAAAAAATATTCCTTCGGAATATCTATCTTGGCTATCACTTTTGATTTCCGAGGCATAAAACCAATGCCGACTAGAAACCGATATAGCTTCACATCGCCGAACTGAATGCGCGGAGATTTCTTGCCGGTATAACCCGATCTCTTAAAACCGACTTTCACCTTAATGCCGAGACAACGCATAAAATTTGTAAGCTGCTCTCTGTCATTTGAGGTAAAATCAAAATGTCGCCCATCGCTGGAAAGATTCCCGTCCGTCGCCAAAAGACCGATCGCGTAGGCGAATTCCGGCGACCATTTTATTCTTACTTTGCCCAGCGGCCTCATAATTCTCGTTCTTGCATACTCCTTCCTATCCCCGGCTGACAATCTTCTCTTATAGAAAAAATATACCCTCCGTTATACCTCAAGGTAGTAGCGTATACCAAATGCGGATAAAATAAATCGTGGACCTCGCCACCCACGCGTTATAATAGTAGCTAGCGACTAGGGTATAGCCACTAGGTATCGGGTAAACCCGTAGGTTGAGAATATAAAATTTTATCCCTATTGGCCAGCCCCTAATGACTAACCCCTATCTTATACCGACACTCCAAGCCGCTGTCTCACCTTCGCGCTCGCCTCGCTGACCCTGGCTCCGCCGAAGGCTACGCCGAGGCGAGAGCTTCGGCGAAGCGGGCCGGAGAACTTACGCCGATACGCCAAGACGCTGGCGTATCTTCGCCCCCGAAAACTTGCGCACAAAATACAATTTCGCGCGGTGCACTTTTTTGGGGCTTGAGAGCACGTTCACTTTCGTTATCGCGGGCGAGTGGAGCGGGAATACTTTCTCCACCCCCACGCCGGCGACGATCGCGCGCACGGTAAAGGTCGCACCGGCTTCTGTGCCGTGCTTCCGCGCTATGACCAGCCCTTCGAACGAGGTGGTGCCTTCTCCGCCTCCGGAGGAAAGCACGCGCACGCGCGCGCCGGGCTTTATTTTCCCCATAATCGTTTCGTTGATCATAATTGTCTGCCTCTATTTTCCCTCTTCCGGGACAGGAACTTTCTTTGCCTGCAAGATGATATTCTTCACCCTTTGCGATAATTCGTCAAGCGACGTGCGCACTTTCACGTAATACTCCACCACGCCGAAATTCTTCGCCCGTTCGATGTCGCTGTCCTGTCCGAGATTCGACGCGATGACCACGGGGATGCGGGAAAGCTCGGGGTCGTTCGCGATGGTCTCGAGCACCTCAAAACCCGACACTTTGGGCATGATGAGATCGAGGAGGATAAGGTCGGGCTTGGTATTCCGAAGCGCGGCAAGCCCTTCTTCGCCGTCGAACGCCTGAAGAACCGTGTACCCCTCTTTTTCTAAACGCCCCTTGAGGATTGAGGAAAGAAAGCGATCGTCTTCAATAATGAGAATTGTTTGCGAATCCATAATGACGTTAAATATGCCCGCTTAGTATACCATAACCGGCCCGAGAAAACGAAAAAGAACTTTTCAGTTGTCCCAACGTTCCTCGCGCGAATATAATCGAATTACTTCAAATGACTCTCGAATAGACGAATTCGAGCGACATCCGGTTTCATTCGCGACCAATCCGAGCGATTTTCGTCTAGTTTAATTGATCCACGCACAGCTTCCGCTACGCGTGCCTTGTTACGACTTAGCCCATGTCACCGAGTTTAGACTAGTTCCACCGAAATGAAATATCATCTACTCCCGGCTCCCTTGGCTTGACGGGCAGTGAGTACAGGACTCGAGAACGTATTCACCGCGGCATAGCTGATCCGCGATTACTAGCGATTCCAACTTCATGAGGGCGAGTTGCAGCCCTCAATCCGAACTGGGACCGGGTTTGATGGGATTGGTTCCGCCTTACGGCTTCACATCCCATTGTCCCGGCCATTGTAACACGAGTGTAGCCCAGGGTATCAAAGGGTCATGCGGATTTGACGTCATCCCCTCCTTCCTCCCAGCCCGGTGTTCGCGAAGCGAACACACTAGCGAGTAGAAAGTAGTAAGTAGAAAGTAGAAAAAATTCCTACTCGCTACTGGCTACTGGCTACTTTCTAGTGCGCACTTCGTGCGCACTGGGCTGGGCAGTTCCGAGTGACACTTGTAACACTCGGTAGGGGTTGCGTTCGTTCACCCAATTAAGGGGACGCCTCACGGCACGAACTGACGACAACCATGCAACACCTGCGCGTACTGTCCTTGAGAGACGCCCCGCTTTTCAGCGAAACTTCAGCACGCATTTCAAACCCTGGTAAGGTTCCTCGCTTACCGTCGAATTAAACCTCATGTTCCACCGCTTGTGCGAGTCCCCGTCTATTCCTTTGAGTTTTAAGCTTGCGCTCGTACTTCCCAGGCGGCCGACTTAACGCGTTAGCTACGCCACTCCGAGGGTCGATACTCGAAACAGCAAGTCGGCATCGTTTAGGGCGTGGACTACAAGGGTATCTACACTTTTGTTGCGGACAACAAAATTAATTTTCAATTTCTAATTTTCAATTTTTAACGAAAACCAGGAATTAAAAACTTAAATTGCCGCCGGCGCGGACATTTCTGCCGCGCTCTCTATGTCGCCATAGAGGTCGGACTGTATCATCAGCGTATGAATTTCTGGGGCTACTTGCGTTCGTCGCTTTCGCCCCAATGTTCACACGCGCTCGGCGTACAGTCTCTGAGGGTTCGTGGTCATACACTGAGAATTACGTTCAACTCCTGTACGGCTTTCTTGTAGGCGTCCAATTTTTGACTCTTGGCTCCTCCTATGCCGTATAGGTGGTCCAGGGACCTGAGCTTGTCTCTAAGTTCCCTAAGAACCCGCCTCGTTTCACACAATTCGTCATCCTTGTATGTTCTTCCTTTTGTCATGACACGCCTTCCCTGCTGGTTGCCTGCACTCCGCCATTTTCACCTTATTAAGGTAAGCGGAGATACTCAGGGTTTCCAGCATATAGCCGAGTTTTTTGGTCGGGCGTTACCGCCCGACTGGACTAATTAGCTCGACGGATACCCTTCCGCCTCGCTTGTTCTGCAACAAGCGAGCTCAGTTCCTGTTCTGAGAAGCTCTCGGAGGCATTTTGAGCTTGGTTTCCGCTTTTAGCGGAATCAAAATGCCGAGAGGCAGGGCCGATTTACCGCTGGAGTAAATTGAGCCCGGTTCTCAGAACAGGAACTGGCGAGCACTCTAATCCTTTTTGCTCCCCACGCTTTCGCGTCTCAGGGTCAGGAAGGTCCCAGTGCACTGCCTTCGCCTTTGGTGTTCCGCACGATATCAACGGATTTCACCCCTACACCGTGCGTTCCGTGCACCTCTAACCACCTCTAGTCCGATCGTATCCCTGGCACTTCCACCGTTGGGCGGTGGGCTTTAACCAGAGACGCATCGAACCCCCTACACGCGCTCTACGCCCAATAAATCCGGATAACGCTTGAGGTCTACGTATTACCGCTGGTGCTGGCACGTAGTTACCCACCTCTTTCCGCGTGGTACCATCATCCCCCACCTCTTGAAGCACAATTACTGCTCATGCAAAACCAGAGGCGCAAGCCGCCTCGCGGCTCCGATTTCTGCACACGCGCAATCTCTGCGCCAAAAGGTGAGGGATTTTTCCCACACTACCGCAGTTTACAACCCGCAGGCCTTCATCCTGCACGCGGCGTCGCTCGATCAGGCTTTCGCCCATTGTCGAATATTCTCGACTGCTGCCTCCCGTAGGAGTACGGACCGTGTCTCAGTTCCGTCGTTGGGGGTCAGGCTCTCACCTCCCCTACCGGTCATCGCCTTGGTAGGCCGTTACCCTACCAACTAGCTGATCGGACCTAGGTCGCTCCCAGAGCCCCCACACCTTTTAAACTCCGTGTGATTCTTTTCTTGAGCAGGCCAAGTGTGTTCGCATGTAGCTTCAATGCTTTTTCACGTTCTCTCGCGTCAGCTTCCGAAGTATACGCTTCATAGTAAGCTAATCGCCATGGACCGCGATGTGAAGTATATGCGGACTTGCCGGAATTATGCGATTCGAATCTCTGTTTGAGATTGCTCGTATAACCGATATACGTCCACTTGGTTTGCTCACTCGCCAACACATAGACATAAAACATGCCTATATGCTATCACACCGAATCTAAAAGGTGTGGGGTTTACCCCCGCCACCACTTTTGCTCACCACATCCCCACAACTAAACAAATTTGTGCTAAACGAACTTGCGATAGTTGAGTGACGTCACAAGCAAAAGTGGTGGGGGGCCATCGGATATTACCCCACCTTTCGATGGGCTGTCTCCGTCTCTGGGGTACGTACCAGGGTATTACTAACTCGTTCGCCGCTAAGCATAGTAAGTAGAAAGTAGTTTGTAGTAAGTAGTTGCCTACTCACTACTCCCTACTAACTACTCGCTGTGCTTCGCTCGACTTGCATGCCTTATCCACGCCGCCAGCGTTCATCCTGGACCAGGATCAAATC
>Ga0154971_120_pt1 | contig 25323 bp, 28 predicted proteins | sample RifCSPhighO2_01_FD_105939 | JGI IMG/M metagenome (GOLD analysis project Ga0154971, IMG submission 105939) | Candidatus Liptonbacteria bacterium RIFCSPHIGHO2_01_FULL_56_18b
GCAAATACTTCTTTACTTTGGCTTCCGACGGTATTTGGTTGAACTGGTACATGCTTCTCATTGTAGTCGAAGCTTGTACCAACAGGCTTAGATTGCCCTCGTTGACTCGTGGTGCCGCGGCAGGGATTCTCCGATACTTCGCTCGGGGCAGGCGAACTCCGACTTATCCTGAGTTAATCGACGGAAACTTGCCCGAGGGGCTCGGGCGGAGAACTACTTTAACAATATAACTCCTAAAAAGACGAAGACCGCACCCAAAAGTTTCTGCGGAATATTAGTTGTTTCTTTCAAAATGACTACGCCTCCAAATGCCGTGAGAATTGTTGATATATAAATTATCGGTATCGCCACTGAAGCCTCGGCGACACGGAACGTGCTAAGCATGAGATAGTAGCCAAGAACGCTTATCGCGCCAAGAAGCGGGATCTTCCATGAAGTTGCACGCGTCTCGTTTTTCAGACGCGTGCCCCACTCGCCGCCAAGAAGAAAGCTTGCGTAAAAAGAGGGTACGAGATAGGTGATAATGATATATAACCCGATGGGGTAGTATTCAAATACTGCTTTATCTGCAACATAGGCAAGCCCGAGCGAACATACCGTAATAAGGCCGAACAAGAGTCCGCGTGGCGTAATGTACCCGCCGTGCTTATAGACAGCTATGATGTTGCCAAGCGCGATAAGCGTGATCGCAATGATCTTTTCAAGCGATACGCCTTCACGGAGAAAGAAAACCGAAGCCACAAAAGTTATTACGGGCGTAATTTGGAAAAGGACGGTAAGCCGAGAAGCCTCCAAATATTTTCTGCTGAAAAACTCTGTGCCTTGAAATATAGCAAAAAGGACCGTTGCGAGAAAGGTGATAAAAAGCACTCCCAAGGTGATGTCTCCGAACCTCCACGGCTCGAAGAGGAAAAGAAGGGTTGCGATGAGTGATGACCAAACACCGTAGAGAACTGAGAAAGCAAGCGGGTCGCTACTGGATTTTGCAAGTACGCGCGAGACGAGCCCGTATGTGGTAAACAGAATTGCTGCCGCGAGTGCAAGGGTAAGGCCGAAAGTAGTGATCATACAAGTTGTGGCTAACGGATCTGGTTCGCGCGGGGGATATACCTTAAAATCGTGCGCAAATCTCTTTCGCTTACGACAACGCTCGCGGCCGCTTTGACTTGCTGTTTGTTGCAATTAAAAGCTATAGAAAAACCAGCTTTCTTAAATAGGGGAATATCGTTCACTTCATCGCCAACGTAAATACACTCCGAGGACTCCACTCCGTTTTTTTGGGCTAACCGCAGGAACGCGTCCACCTTTCCTTCGTAATCGCAAGGATTAAGTTCCCAATTGCTTAGTTTTCCTTCCTCAAATTTCAGATTGCAGTGAGCTATTGCATTGTCTATACCAAGCTCTTTTTTCGCTCTTTCGGCCAAAGTGGTAAAACTACCCGTGATTACTGCGGTTCTCATCTTTCTTTTCTTAAGTTCATCAATCGTCTCCCTTGCTCCTTTCATGAACTTTTGGCTGTTGATAACATCTAAAAATTTATCTTCTGTTAAACCATGCCTCTGAAAAACCCTGCAGGCCTCGTCAGACCAACTCATGTACGAAGAAAATTCACCGGCTTCAAATTTTCGCTTTAACTTTTCATCTTCGTCTAAAATTCCGAGGGCTTCGTAAATCGCTCTCCACGTGCTTACTCCTATCTTATCGCTGGGTTCCTCATAGTACCCTACGTCGATAAGTACGCCGTCCATATCAAAGAAAACCAGTTTATTATTGGTCATAAGAAACGAAATTCAGAATTAATTCCTTGTCGTTCATGCTGGCAATTATAATATAAAATCCGCTGACCCGCTTGCCCTGAGTTAATCGAAGGGAACTTGCCCGAGGGTCTCAGGCAGGGGATTTACAGATTTTCATCCAAAAACTTCTTCAGGTTTTCTAAATCTTTTTTGTCGCTGTCGTAATGATATGTAGTAATGCCTGCTGACTCTGCGCTTTTTACGGCGTCTCGGCTGTGTTCAAAATATACAACATTATTTTTCTTTAGCCCAAAATACTCTAGCATTCTTTCGTAATACTTTGTGTCTGTTTTCTCTGGGTTATGTTTTAGGGTAAAAATCTCGTATGGCATATTGGTTAAGCCAAATTTCACCATCTGTTCGTCATCGGCGTTGGTAAGAATAATTTTCTTATTGGGATATTTCTCAAGCATATCGAACATCGCTTTGAAGATACCTTGCCCCTCGATTACAAACGCGCCGATTGCGTCAACTAAGATTGTTTTCATGGTTTTAGGACTGACCCGGATCTAGTGAGAGCACCTTACTCCGTCGCGAGAATCCACTCCAGGTTATTGTCCTTGAGTGTTTGATAGATAGCCGGCATCCCAATGGCATAGCTTATTGTTGTATTCGTCGTATCGACGGCAGACACGATTCCCACAATGTAGCCCTGCCAGTAGATAGGCGACCCAGAACGTCCACTAAGTATGTCATCCGCTTTCCACTCAAACCTCAGAGGCTTATCTTTAAAGTATTGGTCGCCACCGTAATAGGTTATCAACGGCCCCACAGCGCCATGGAGGTAAAAATCAGTAAATCCGCCGCCATAACTGTTTATTGCCTCGGCCGGATAGCCAAAATTAATCAGCTGGTTTGTCATGTTCGGCTGACCGGGAACTATGTCGTATAAAACGGGATTGTAGGGGAAAGTAGTCGGCAGGTCACAAAGATTAAATGGTTTACAGTTGTGCAACGGCCCAGTTATTTTTAGCACCGCAAAATCCATCTCTCGATATTCAAGATCGCTTAAGTTTCCACGTGATGGCTCGAAGTAGGATGTTGCAACATAGGGAAACGGATTGGTGAGTTGCAACGACGGGTTGACGGTCTTGACCTCATCCGGTGTCGGCAGGTTGTCGATCTGCGGAACTCCGACATCGCAGTAATCGAATTGTAAACTGTCGTTCAGACGCTGAATTTCCGCCGAAGTCGTCGATGCATAGGCCCAATTCACCCATTGCGGATCGACAAGGTGTTTTGCCGTAAGAATATAGCCCCGTGGATTAACGATGATTCCGCTTGCTTTAAGGAGAAGCTCGCCGCTGCTGTCTTCGGCATAAGAGTAGATAGCCTTAAGAAAGAGGTCGGTTATTTTGTAATGGCATAGCAGCCCTACATTCGCTTTTGCAACGATAGTCCGCGGCGGTGGCGCTGTGGATATATTTTGCGTTAAACACTGAGCTGGCCCGCTCGCGGGGCATGAAAATTGGGAACCCGAGGCGCATGGGCTATACGATACGCCGTTGCAAAAGACGTTACCCGTCGCCTGCGGCTGTGCGGTTCGAGTAGCAACTACTGCCGCGGCTGGCGCGGCTGGCGCGAATGAAGAAGTAGCAAGAGTAGTAAGCGGGCAGCCCTTATCGCCATTCTGCCATACGCCGTTACAGAAAACATAATACGGTACGCTATTCTTCTGAGTGGAGCGGGATCCGCTAATCGCACTAATAATGACGAGAGAGACGAAAATACCGATAATGACCTTCCATTTTTCTCTTTTCATTTCTGGGTTCTAAAAATGATACTAACCGATGCTCCTCGGACGCTCCCGATTAAAGAATCTTCTGTAGTTCTTTCCACGTAATAGGTTTAGCCCAATTAATCAGGGGATAGTTCGTAAGGATCATTTCTTTCTCCTGTTTTGTGCCAGCGTGGGTGTCGGTCGCCTCCTTGAGGATTCTCACTTTATAGCGGCGAAACCGCAACTCTTGTGCCGTGCAGAAAACACAGCAATCAAGCGTCAGTCCAACCAATACTACAAGATCTACATCTTCCGGTTTCCCGGTTGTGGCCTCCAGCCAGCGAGTAAAGGCCTTTGGATTTTGATATGGCTCGCTTGGTTTCTTTGTTCTGTCGCCAATATTTTTTGTTACCCAAATGGGGGAATTTTGACATTTGACCCATACGTTCTTATTTTTATTTTTTGCCGGAATCTCGGAGGTATAGCCCCATGTTCCAGGCACGCAAGTATCATTATCTTTGCGATTATACTCTCTACGGTAATCTGAGATAATTTCAGAAATTTTTATTTTCTTTTTTTGCAAATACGGCAATAGGGTGCCTTTAATAAACTGTACCGCCGGGCGTGCCTTATAATGTTTCCCGCCCTTAGCGCTGAAATCCTTTTGTAAATCTACCGAAACAATCTTGATGTTCATGACTATATTCTAAACCCGTAATTGGCGTGGCGTAAACCGATACTCCTCGGACGAGTCGTTTAGGCGAAAACATAATGGCCTATTGCCCAGCTCCGCTCTCCGGGTGGCTCAATAGCCCTCACAAGCTTCCCGTCTTTATATAGTTCGTCCTGAACGATTTCTTTTTTGTTGATTGCTTCCGTCCAAGCCTGAGTCGGTCCTTTCCCCCGGGGAAGCCATGGGGTGAGGTCGTCTATTATAACGATCGTGTCAGGACGGGCGAGAGATTTCATGTTTTGGATATCGGCTCGTGCGGTTTCATAATCATGTCCGCCATCGATAAAAATCAGATCGAATTTTATATTTGGATTTTGCCTTGCAAATTCTGGAACGGCTTTGGTCGAATCACCATATAAAATGGTGTGCCTCCCGGGAAATTTGCGATCAATAATCTTTTTTGCGGCTGAGATAAAAGGATGGCTTCCGATATCGAACGAGATAACGCTTATTTTGCGATTAGCTTTCAGAAACGCGTACGAAGAGAATCCTAGATGAAAACCGATCTCGGCAACGCAATCGATGTTTGGCCGTTTCGCTGTTTTGTAAAGATACATAAGTTCGGCAGGAGACGAAGCTCCTTCCTTAATTTTATAACCTCGCAAACGCAGTTCTGCATAAACCAGGCCCCTCATTACATTAAACTGAAATTCGGTCATTAGAAGAATTTTAGCAGAAATCTGATGCTCCTCGGGCGGGGGTTATTTTTTGTTATCCAAAGAGAATCTTTTATAAAGTGGATCGCTTTCTACGTTTTCCTTCAATTCCTTTATCTGTTCATCCGTCATTCCGCTTCTTTTCAATTCAGTCAATCCTTCTGGAGTATTAAGCAACCAATCCAATTGCTTATCGATTCGTTGAGTTTTTATGAGTATCCTATCTGCTATTACGGCTACGATGAACCACGTGAGAAGGCCGAGAAAAATTGAAAATACTAAATTAAATTTGAAGAATATTGAGTATAAGAAAATGCTGGTTAGACCAATAATGAAATATATCGCGGCATAAATACGACCCCAGCGAGTACTCTTAAGCAATTCGAGAGTTTGCCTCTCAAGTCCTTTGATCCTGAGCTTTTCCATCCGCTCTTCGAGTTGTTCGATGGTTGCCATTTGCTTATTTTAGAAGCCCTGACCAGTCTTGGCCGGAACGGTTAAGGCGCGTAAAAGTCATTTAGATCCTGTAATTCATAGGTTTGATCCTCAGCCGTTCCTGGTCCGTAATCCCCTGGATTCCAGTAAGTTGCGTCGAGAAAATAGTAAACTGCTATCACTATGCCTGCGATTATGGGGAGTACAACAAAAACAAACACAGGATCTTTAAACGCCTCTTTGGTTTTATTTAGAATAGTTCCCATCAAATTTTTTTGGCTGGCCCGTCTCGGTCGGCTCACTTACTTTGCAAATGTTCTAAGCACCTCTGAACAAGGAGCGGCTTCCCCTGTTTTTGTATTGTAAAGTCCAGATTCATTAAGCTCAGGAGACTGTTTACAACGTTCTATCGCTGCTTCCCTGATTTGCGCTTGCTTAATCTGTTCGGGGATAGATTGTATCGCAGAGTACTCTGTCTGTTGTTGTGTAAGTTTCATAGCGTAAATGGAAACGATAAGAGCAATGGCAGCAACGGATAGTGTCAGATAAGCTATCCTACTGTTTTGCCTGCTGTGTAGTTCAATCAAACCAAGAGTTGCTTTTGAAAAATAGGCTGGTCCAAAAGTGGCATTATCTACAGATAAATCACCATAGCGATCGATTAAATCTCCTAATTCTTTATCGGAGTAACCACGCGGATAATCCTTGGTATTTCTAGACTCAGAGCCGGATCTTTTTAATGCTTTTACTAGTTTATTAAGAATTTCTTTGAACATTAGTTTTAATTTATTTTCCTCCAGATTTCAGTCGCTTCGACACCGCACCGACTTCGGTAGCCCCGATGCTCGCTTCGTTCGATCGGGGCAGGCGAACCCCGACTTGTCCTGAGTTAATCGAAGGATACTCTGCTCTCCCGCACATAGCTGGGGGGCTAGGAGTCGGACCTAGATTCGTGGCTTCAAAGACCACTGTCCTACCATTAGACGACCCCCCAGCTATGGGCGGAATTTATGCGCCCCTCAATTTATCAGCATTATACCCACTTTCTCGGATTTTTCCAGTTTTTACGGCCTCGCGTGAGTTATCCACACCCCGTTTCCGAACCTCGCGCGGTTTCTGGTATAATCAACGCATGTTTAAAAACATCATTTCGCTGTTTTTTGTGTTCGCGCTTGCCCTTCCTGCAGGCGCGCAGACGCGGTCTGTAGTCGCAACCAGCACGCGCGACGCGGTCCAGCAGTTCAAACAGACCGTAAGCAGTACGCGCGCGAATTTCCAGATAATGATGGAGCAGAGCCGCCTGCAGTTCCAAGAGTCAATGGACGCGGCACGCACGCAGCTCCAAACACGGCTCGGGGAACACCGGCAGGCGCTCCAGACCCAGCTCCAGAAGATCCGCGACGAGCGCAAGCGGACTTCGGTCCAGAACATTGACGATCAGATGAACGACCTGAACAAACGCCGGCTCGAGCACTACACGAACGTGCTTGACCACCTTGTAACCGTGCTTGACCGCATCGCCTCGCGCGCAGACAAGGCCGCGACCCGCGGAGCGGACATTTCAGCCGTACGCACCGCGATAGACGCGGCAAGAGTGGCGATCGACGCCGCCCGCGCAGCGATAGCATCGCAGACCGCGAAAGTGTACAACATCACGATCTCGGACGACACGACCCTTAAAAACGACGTGGGCAAAGCCCGCCGCGCGCTCCAGGCAGACCTTAAAATCGTCCACGAAAAAGTGAAAGCTGCTTACGAAGCCGCGCGGAACGCCGCAACTACGCTTGCGCAGATACCGCGCGTGGATGAAGCGACGAGCACCATTCCAATCGCAACATCCAGCACGTCGACCGTTCAATAACCAAAACCATGAACAGAACATACATTGTTATCGGCATCATCGTACTCCTCCTTGTGATTGGCGTGCTCGTCTGGAAATTCGGCACGTCAGAAGCGCCGACCGTGCCCACGCCGGGCCAGACGCTTGCGCCGCCAGCAGACGACACGACAGGCGCCATCAACCAGGCGCTTGACGGCGTAACGCTCACGGACCTGAATCAGGAATTTCAGGCAATAGACGACGAGATTAATAAACTCTAACTAGCGAGTAGTAAGTAGGAAGTAGAGAGTAGGGGAAACATAAAAAAACGTCCGGGGCCGGAGTTGGCAGAGCCGGACGTTTTCTGTCCCAGGAAAAAACATATCACCCTCGCATCTCGCCCCACCTCACCTCATATCACCCCATGTCTCCCATATTCGCTCATTCGCGCGAATGGTGGAATAGTGGGTGAAGCAGTGGTATGATCACGTCGTGGTTGCGGCGGAATAAAAACTCCTGAATACCATACCAAGGCCATGCGTGAACTCGAAAAACAGCTTAAGGCGCTCGCGAATCGCAGGCGGCTCGCTATTCTAAAATATCTCAAAACGCGCCGCGAAGCGCCGGCAGGGGAGATCGCCGACGAGATCGATCTCTCGCTCAAAGCCACGTCAAAACACCTTGGCGTGCTAGCGGCGCTCGATATCGTGGAACGCGACCAGCGAAGTTCGCAAATGTTCTACCGGCTCGCCCCGCGCCATATGCTTGCAACACAACGCATTCTTTCACTCCTCTAATACCCTTATACTCACCTCGCGTACTATTCGCTCATTCGCGCGAATGGTGGAATGAAGTAAAGACAACGGAATGGAGCAATGGCGGCGATAATACAAAAGCAATAATACAGCAATGCGCACTGAAAACATGAACGGTGCGAATGATGGGAATATATAGTACGATTCGTTCACCATTCGCTCATTCGCGCGAATGGTGGAATGGAGCAAGGGCAGTGGAATGGAACAATGCCAGCGGTGATACAAAACGACTATGAAAATTTATCCGCGATTCAGTAAAGAAGCCGTGCATGCGCTCACGCGCGGGGGAGTGGGTATCGTCCCCACGGATACGATCTACGGAATAAGCGGGCTTGCGCTCCGCAAACGCACGGTGGAGAAGATCTATCGCCTGCGAAAGCGGAACCCGAAAAAACCGATGATCGTTCTTATCGGGTCGCTCGCCGACCTCAAAAAGTTCGGCGTCCGCCTACGCCATAGCGAGCACGCCCTATTGACCCGGCTCTGGCCGGGAAAAGTGAGCGTGGTGCTCCCGTGCCGCGGACGCAAGTTTGCATACCTCCATCGGGGCAGACGCACCCTTGCTTTCCGGATGCCCGCGTGGAAGCCGCTTGCGGCATTTCTCAAAATAACCGGCCCGTTGGTTTCTACAAGCGTAAACCCCGAGGGCAAGCCGCCTGCGACAAGCATCCGAGAAGCCAGAAAGTATTACGGGAACCGCGTAGCTTTCTATATAGACAAGGGCCGGCTCGCATCAGCCCCGTCAACGCTCGTCGCGCTTGCGCGCGGCAGGGTCGCCATTCTCCGGCAGGGCGCGGCGCGGATCCGTGGTACGAAACAATGAACATGGTACAATAATTGATATGGAACCGTCCCATCTTGATACGCACTTTTTCTTCGCCGTTCTTCTTGGCGCGCTCGCGCTCACACTGCTCATTTTCCTTCCGTATCTCGGCGTCATCGTGCTCGCCGTGACGTTCGCCATTCTTTTCGGGCCGCTCCACCGTTATATGCTGCGGCTCTTCGGCCGCCACGAAGGCGTCGCCGCATTCATATCGGCGCTCGTCGTATTCCTCATCGTATTCGTGCCGCTTACACTCGTGAGCATCAAAATGTTCAGCGACGCGGCAACGCTCTACACGCGGATCACGCGCGAGGGAATCGCGTTCCAGACCTCGGAGGGCGTGAACCGCTTCCTTGAGGCGCGCTTCGGCCAGATGGTCCCGTTCTCGATACGGATAGAAGAATACGTGAAGCAGTTCCTGGGGTGGCTTCTCCAGAACGTCGGCACGCTCTTCTCCGGCATTGCACGGCTCTTCCTTATGCTCTTCCTCACGCTCTTCGCGCTTTACTATATGTTCAAAGACGGGGCAAAGCTCCGTACCGCGCTTCTAAACCTGATCCCGCTCCCAAGGGAACACAAGGAGGCCATCTTCAATAAACTCCATATGACCGTGCACTCGGTGATCCGCGGCTCGCTCGTCGTCGCCATTGCGCAGGGCGTGATCACGGGCATCGGATTCTTCCTTTTCGGCGTCCCGAACCCGGTGTTCTGGGGAACGATCAGCGTGGTCGCAGCGCTCATCCCGCCGGTAGGCACCGCGCTCATCACGGTTCCGGGTGCGCTCTATCTCGTGCTCGTCGGCAAGAACATTCCCGCGATCGGCCTCCTCATCTGGGGAATCTTGGTCGTGGGACTCATAGACAATTTCCTGAAACCCCAACTCATGAAACGCGGCGTGGGCATCCATCCGTTCCTCATCCTCTTGAGCGTATTGGGCGGCATCGGGCTTTTCGGGCCGATTGGATTCTTGCTCGGGCCGCTTGTCTTAAGCTTGTTCTTTGCCTTGCTCGACATCTACCCCGTGCTCATCCGCGAAAAGAATTAACCGCGCGGCCCTCCGTGTTGCGGAGGCGCGTGCTACGCGATACAATCCACCCATTCGTCCGATGGTCAAACTCTCGCGCTCAAAAATAGATCTCTTTCTGAACTGCCCGCGCTGTTTTTGGCTGGACGTGAAGCACGGCGTGAAGCGACCGCCGCCGGCGCCCTACACCATCAACTCGGCCATAGATTATTTGTTGAAGCAGGAATTTGATGTGTATCGGGAGAAAAGCAAGGCGCATCCGATAATGACCAAGGCCGGCATAGACGCCGTGCCGTATAAATCCGAGTATTTGAACGCCTGGAGGCATAATTTCACCGGCGTACGCTTCCATCACGAGCCCACAGATTTTCTGGTCTTCGGCGCGGTTGACGACGTGTGGGTGAACCCGCACGGGGAGCTGATGGTCGTGGATTACAAAGCCACTGGCGCGAACGAACACAAGATCCACGAATCTTATCCGCGCCAGATGGAAATTTATCAGTGGCTTCTTGTACAGAACGGCTACAAAGTTTCGCCGACCGGCTATTTCGTTTTCGCCAGGGTGAATAAGGCCAATGGCTTCAGTCCGCCGGCCGGCGGGGAACCTGTTCTGTCTTTTAATATATTCGTGGAGCCATATAACGGCGATTACGGATGGCTGCCGGGAACACTCACCCGGGCCAAAGAAGTTTTGAACGGGAAATCCGCGCCGGAGCCCGGGGCAGATTGCGAGTACTGCAAGTATCGACGCTCGGCAGGCGAGGCCGCGCGAAACTAGATGTATGTAGCAAGCAAGCTCAAAACACTCCACTGGACATACCACAGCCGCGAGAAAATGCGGTTCTATAAATTATCCGAAGCGCGCGTGCGAAGGATCATGCACTCGCCGAGCCGCGTAGAAGAGGGGATAGCACCCAAGACGGTCGCTTATATGCAACGTGCAGGAAGCGTGAAACACCCGTACGAACTTTGGACTATGGCGCAGGATGTCGGTTCCCGCCGCAAGGTCATCAGCGCGTGGCGCTACCCCGGCGTCACGAAACCGAGGAGCGAGGTCACCCTGAACCTGCTCACGCATGAGTATGCAAACTATCTCAAAGAATCCGGCGAGAAAAAATCGCGCTTGCAAAAAACCCTGAAACGCTCGCGGTGGTTTAAGACGCAGTAATTGACAAGGCCTTTTCGTTTGTGCTATTTTCCCAGTAGAGTTTTTGATCCATATGAGGGCGAGCTGGGAGGCAGGAGGCCGGGATCACCTCCCTCGGCCACAATGGCGCGGTGCCGTCTCGGGCTTCCTGTGGATGTTCTGTCCCAGGAACACCCGCAAATGGGGGATGGCATTGGCGCCACTTGCTTTCAGTATCGCCCTCTCCAAATTCAGTTATAGGTGTGCGGTCATGGCTGCTTGAACACGCCGCGCTTCGGAGGCCGTAATCCTGCGGCGCTCCGCACACGGCGTGGTGCTGAATCTGGGGAAGCTAGTCGTGATCGCGGCATCTTGTCCTTGTTGTCCACGCACAAAAGACAAGAAGCCGGCAAGGGACGTCCTTGCCGCACCCGCCTGTTCCACAAAGCTCCAGCACATCGCATACGCTGGAGCTTTTGCATTTAAAATCGTAGGTGAATAAGTTGTGAATATCTCCAGGTAGGATTTTATTTTTCTCCTTATAAATCAAGGGTTTTTTAACTTCGTGCAAAAAAAGTTCTTTATTTTGACAAAAACACTGTGTGGCGCAGAATTAAACAGAAGTGGGGAATTGTGGATAATTCTGGGGAAAAAGTACCATTTCTGGGGATATCTTAGTCGGTCTTAGCGCGAGCGAGTTGCGAGCGCTTAGAGCGACTTAGACCCCGCCAAAGGCGGGGACAACGAATTTTTAAACCCTATGCTCCTCGGCGAATACCAGCACAATTTGGATATCAAAGGTCGGATGGCGATACCGGCGAAGTTCCGCGAAAAACTTGCGACCGGCGCCATTATCACGCGGGGACTGGACAATTGTCTTTTCCTCTTCGCAAAAAACGAATGGGAGGCATTGGCGCAGAAGCTCGTCGCTTTGCCACTCGCGCAAGCGAATTCCCGCGCATTCGTCCGTCTTATGCTCGCGGGAGCAATGGATGTAGAACTCGATACGCAGGGAAGGATCCTGGTGCCGGACTATTTGCGGAAATACGCAGGGCTCAAGAAACAAGCGATCGTTGCCGGCCTCTATAACCGCATAGAAGTGTGGGATAGGGAAACGTGGGAACGCTATAAGCAAAAAACAGAAAGCGCGTCAGAAGAGATCGCGGAGAAATTAGGCGAATTAGGCATCTAAGGATGCACATCCCGGTTCTTTTACAGGAAGTCGTACAGATCCTAGGGCTAAAGAATGGCGACTTCGTCATTGACGGCACGATAGACGGCGGGGGACATGCCGCGGCGATGCTCAAAAATATAGGCCCGAAAGGAAATCTGCTCGGTGTCGATCTGGACGCCGCCATGATAACGCGCGCGACGGCGCGATTCTCACGCGACAAGAACGTAGCACTCGTAGCCGGAAATTACGCAGACCTTCCGAAGATCTTAGAGAGCCGCCGGATGGAACGCGCGCATGCCTTGCTCCTTGACCTCGGCTTCTCCTCGGAACAGCTCGCGCATTCGGGGCGTGGCTTCAGCTTCTCGGCAGATGAGCCGCTTCTCATGACATATGACGACGGCCAAACGCCGGTCCGCGACATTCTACGGCAGGCGGGCGAAAAACAGCTCGCGGACATTATTTTCACGCTCGGCGGCGAACGTCTCTCGCGCAGGATCGCGCAAGCGATCAAAATGCGCGAACGGGCAAAGCCGATCCGCACGAGCCGGGAACTCGCAGAAGTCGTACGCGGCGCCGTGCCGAAACATTACGAGCGCGGCCGAATGGACCCCGCGACTAGAACCTTCCAGGCGCTCCGCATCTATGCGAACGACGAACTGGGGAATCTCGATCGCCTCCTCCATGCGCTACCCGAGGTCGTGCGGCAAGGAGGCAGAGTCGCCGTCATAAGCTTCCACTCGCTCGAAGACAAATTGGTGAAAGATAATTTCAGAACAATGGCGCGCAGCGGAGAAATAGAACTCCTCACGAAAAAACCTGTCGTCCCTTCGCGCGAAGAGCAAGCGGCAAATCCGCGGAGCCGATCCGCGAAACTGCGCGCCGCAATTATGATTTAACTACTCGCTACTCTCTACTCACTGCTTTCTACTCTCTATCTCCTATGACCCTTATCCAACCAAACAGAACGAACACCTTTCTCGGACGCACCCTGATCTTTTTAGTTATCCTCACAGTCGGCGCGTCGTTTTGGGTCGTGATGCTCTATAATAGAGTGGTGAATCTTCAGCACTCTCTATCCAATATCCAGAGCGAACTGACCGACCTCAAGACCGGGAACGCCGAATTAAGCGACAAGATCTTCGCCATATTTGACAACAATAATCTCGAGCGTCTGGCCGCCGAGCGGCAGCTCGTCAAGGAACGGGTGCCGAGCTATTTTGAGATCGACCCGCGGGCTCTCGCCGTGGAACGCTGATCACGCCGATGGTCGCCCGCCCTACGCTCCTTGCCGCCGCTCTGGCGCTCGCCTATATCCTTGTATTCTTCAAGCTCTACGATATCCAGATCATGCGCGGCGCGGGCTTCCGCGCCCGGGCGGAATCGCAGTATGCCGCGGCAAATTTATCGCGCGCGGAACGGGGGCTTATCCTCTTCACCGACAAGAATGGCGGCTACCTTCAGGCAGCAGGAAATAAGAATTTTCCTATCATTTACGCCGTGCCAAAAATGATAGAGGATACGCAGGAAGCCGCGAACCAGCTCGCGCCGATACTCAATGAACCCGCGGCCGGGCTGCAAGACCGCCTCGCGGAACCGGGAGCTGCCTATAAACTCCTCCGCAGGAAAGCCGACAAGGAAACCGCGGCGCGCATCGCTGAACTTAACCTAAAAGGCGTCTATATCGAGCTGTCGCCGGAGCGGTTCTATCCTTTGGGGAAGCGCGCGGCGCAACTCGTCGGCTTCGTTGGTCCAAATGAGACGGATTTCGGCGAACAGGGAAAATATGGCGTCGAAGAATTCTATAACAGCGCCCTCGCCGGAACACCGGGCTCGCAGGAAGACGGCGCGTTCCGACTCCCCGCGTTCGGCAAAAATCTCATACTCACTATCGACCCAAGCGTCCAAGCCGAAGCGGAACGGATCCTCGAGGAACTGGTGATGAAACACCGCGCAACGGGCGGAAGCGTAATCGTGGAAGAACCGCGAACCGGGAAGATACTCGCGATGGGAAGCTATCCGACATTCGACCCGAACAGGTACAGCGAAGCCGAGCTCGGCGACTTCCTGAATCCGGTGACCCAGCAGATCTACGAGCCGGGATCCGTGTTCAAAATCATCACGATGGCCGCCGGCATCGACGCGGGCAAGATCGCCACATCAACGACGTTCAACGACACCGGCGTGCTCATCCTGAACGGCAAGAAGATACAGAATTGGGACCATAAAGCGTACGGCAGGGTCACGATGACGAATGTGATAGAAAAATCGCTGAACACCGGCGCCGCGTTCGCAGAGAGGACGACCGGCGATAAGATATTCACCGATTACGTGACGAAGTTCGGATTCGGCGAGCCAACCGGAGTCGACCTCCCGTATGAACTCAAGGGCGACCTCAGGCGGCTGAATCCTTCCTCGCCCGCCATCGCATTCGCCACCGCCTCGTTCGGCCAGGGCGTCGCGGTCACGCAAATGGGCCTCATAAACGCCGTCGCCGCGATCGCGAACGACGGAGAACTGATGCGGCCGTACGTGAACGCGGACCTCGCGCCTCACTCCGTACGCACGGTGATCACGAAAAAAACGGCGGACGCGGTGACAGAAATGATGGTCTCCGCAGTGGACAAGGCCGACGTCGCGAGCATCAGCGGCTATTCCATCGCCGGGAAAACCGGGACCGCCCAAGTGCCGGACTTCGTGCACGGCGGCTATACCGACAAGGTCATCAATACCTACGTCGGCTTCGGCCCCACGAGCAACCCCCGCTTCGCCATCCTTATCAAACTCAATGAACCCGAGGGCGCGCCGGTCGCGGGACTCACGGTCGTTCCCGCGTTCCGGGATCTCGCGCAGTTCATCCTGAACTACTTCAATATCCCTCCTGACCGGCTCGGCTCCACGCCATAACCCCCTGCGAATTACCATGAGACGCGCGTTCATAACCATCCTCCGCTGGAACCTGAAGAAGCTCGCCCAATGGACTCTCTCTCGCCATCGTCCGGGCGTGATCGCGATAACCGGAAGCGTGGGGAAAACATCGGCCAAGCTTGCTATCGCCTCGGTCCTCGCGACTGAACGGCACGTACGCTGCTCGCACGGCAACCTGAACAATGATCTGGGCCTGCCGCTTACGATCCTGGGCGACTGGAGCGAGGAAGAGTTTGCGCTCGTGAGCCGCGAGATCCCCGCGGGCAAAAAGCTGTTCCGCAAGCTTGCATTCTGGGGGAAGGTCATTGTCCGTTCCTTCGCGCATCTCGCTTTCTTCGGCGAGCAGGAATACCCCGAGATCCTCGTTCTGGAGTACGGCGCGGACAGGCCGGACGACCTCAACTACCTGCTCACGATCGCGAAGCCGAACGTGAGCGTCATCACGGCGATAGGGGATATTCCGGTTCATGTGGAATTTTTCACCGGGCCCGATGACGTCGCGCGTGAAAAAGCCCGCCTGATCGAGGGGCTCCCCTCAACCGGCTTTGCGGTCCTGAACTATGACGACGAAAGCGTGATGAACCTCAAGGATCGCACACGCGGGCACGTAATCACATTCGGCATGGGAAAAGGCGCAGAGATCCGCATCGCGAATTTTGAAAACCGCGCAGAAGTCGGCCCCTCCGCGTCGTTCAGGAGCGGCCAGCCAATGGGCATCGCATTCAGAGTGGAATACGGAGGACGAGGGATCACGGTGCGGCTCCCGGGGGTGTTCGGAAAAACGCATGCGTACGCGGCCGGCGCCGCTGCGGCGGTTGGCCTTATTTTCGGCATGAGCCTGCAGGGGATCGCCGAGAAACTCAAGGCATACACGCCCGCACCGGGACGCAGCCGGCTTATCCCTGGGATAAAAGGCACCTTCATTATTGACGATACGTACAACGCAAGCCCGCTCTCCATGCATGCGGCGCTCGATACATTGAAAGACCTGCCCGGCAAACGGAAGATAGCGGTCTTGGGCGATATGCGGGAACTGGGGAAATACACCATGCAGGCGCACGAGCGCGTCGGCCGGCTTGCCGCAAAAGCCGCAGACGTGCTTGTCACGATCGGGCCGCGCGCGAAGTTCATCGCAGAAGCCGCGCGCGGAGCAGGCCTTTCCAAAAAGAATATCTGGAGTTTTGACAGCGCAGAAGACGCACAAACCTCTGTCCAAGATCTCATCAAAAAAGGAGACCTCGTCCTCGTCAAAGCATCGCGAGCGGTTCAGCTTGAAAAGATCGTGGAAGAGATCCAAGCGCTTCCGGAGACGACTTGAAGATAGGGCACGACTCAGCTACACTCAACTGCGGAGTAAGATACGTATGGCGCGTTCGTCTAGTTTGGTCCAGCCCCGCAACTCTCCGAGCGCAAGCGAGATAGGGTTGGCGCGGTACCGCCTGTTGCGTAGTTGCCGAATCGGTACTAAATTCAACAAGTGAGAGTATGGGATTCACGCCATTGTAATCTCGCTCCGCTCGAACAATGGGCGAGAGACACGTGGTTCCCCGCCTGCATGCCCCTATCGTCTAGTTTGGTCTAGGACGCATGGTTCTCAGCCATGAAACTCGGGTTCAAATCCCGATGGGGGCACAGAAGATATTACGGCGGGCAAGTCAGCCATGGAACACGGGTTCTCCTCTGAAGGCGCCTGCCCGTCCGTAGTTTTAGCGCAGGCGGGGTTCAGTCAGCGTCAGTTTTCCTCTCGTAGTAGGTTCGCGCAAAGTGTATAATGACTCTGCACACAACAACGAGCATGGCATAGAATGCGCCCGTTTTTGTTTTCCCCTTGACGCGTCCCGCAAAAACGAGATAATGACCCTGCTAAGAGCCACGCGGCTTTAGAGAGGAGGATTCGTGAGCGTACATCGTTCTCTCGCGAACAAGGGAGCTGCTCAACGCAAGGGGATGAGGTCAACACGCATCATCGCGAAAGGAGACCTTTCCCCGCCGATCTCATTTCAGGATCCAAAGCCGCCGTTCTTGAACCGGCCGCCGCTCGTACCGCTCATTCCGCGGTACAAAAACCCGAGCCGGTTCCCCTAAGCTCCTACGCACCAATTACCGGGGACTCTGTCATAGGGTCCCCGGATTTCTTACGCGCAGACGCTTATTCCCGTTTAGAAATATGACTTTTATGCTACAATACGATGTATCTTACCCCCGCACGACCATGCCAAAACTGATCATTGTAAATTGTTCCCGATTTTCTTAACAAGCAGAGTGAGTTTAGAAAATCGCAATCCCGCCACGGCGGGAGAAACTGAATCCTAACCAATGAAAAAACTAATCGTTGCAAACTGGAAATTGAATCCCTTGCGAGAAACGGATGCGATCCGGCTCGCGCGGGTGAGCGACAGGGACCATACGGTCATCTGCCCGCCGTTCGTGTTCCTTGAATCAGTGGGGAAAACGCTGCGTCGCGCAAAACTCGGCGCGCAAGACGCGTTCTGGAAGGAAAGCGGCCCGTACACGGGCGAAGCGTCGCCAGTCCAGCTGAAACGTCTGGGCGTCTCGTACGCACTTATTGGACACTCCTCCCGCAGGACGGAACTCCGCGAGACCGACGCAATGATCAACAAGAAGATCCGCGCGGCGCTCCGCGCCGGCCTCAAAGTCATTCTCTGCGTCGGCGAGCCGTGGAACGTACGCAGGAAGGGATTGCCTGCGGCAAAGTCATTCGTGCGCACGCAACTCCAAAAAGACCTCGCGGGCATACGAACGGCAAAACCGACCGCCCGGAACCTCATCGTGGCGTATGAACCGATATGGGCGATCGGCACGGGCAGGGCGGATGCGCCGCACGACACGATAGAGATCTCGAAATTCATAAAGAACCTGCTCGCCGCCCGCTACTCACTGCGCGCCGCCAAAGTTCTTTACGGAGGGTCGATGACTTCCCGGAACGCAAAGAGTTTTGTACAATACAAGGAAATCGACGGTGCCCTGGTCGGAGGCGCCAGTTTAAAGGCCGAAGAAATAAGAACAATAATCAGCATCGCTACACAACAAAATGGAAACAGATAAAGCAAAGATGTATTTTTGGGTCATATTGGACCTGCTGCTTTTGGGGATCCTCGTAAATCTCGTGGTCTTCGTGATGCCGGCGATCGCGGCGTACCGCAATTCGCTTCCGTCGATGTACGTGATGACGGTAAGCGCAGAAGGGAAAACAACGGTGGAGCCGGATATCGCCTTGGCGTCATTCTCCGTCATCTCGCGTGGCCTCAACCCGGAGCAATTGACCGAGAATAACAACGACAAGATGACCGCGGTCGTCCAGTTCGTAAAATCGGAGGGGATAGACGCGAAAGACATCAAGACCACGAATTATGATCTCTCTCCGAACTACCGCTACGACCCCGAGACCGAACGTAATTTCATCACCGGATACACGCTCACGCAGACCATCCACGTGAAGATGCACGATCTCGCCAAAGTGGCGAAGATCGTCGGCGGGCTCACGCCCCTGGGAGTGAACCAGATCGGCGGGATCACCTTCACGCTGGACAACAAAGACACCGCCCTCGCGGCGGCGCGGAGCGACGCGTTCAAAAACGCGAGAGAAAAAGCGGCTGTGATGGCGCGGGAGAACGGCGTGCGACTCGGAAGGATCGTGAACATCAACGAGTACACTCCTGTCACTCCGTACTACGGCGTCTACGCGGGGAAGGGAATTGGCGGAGGAATGGAAGCGGCAGCGCCCAGCATAGAACCCGGTTCGCAGGAATACACCATCCAGGTTACGCTCACCTACGCGATCAAATAACCCCGCATGAGAAGGCGTGATCTTTTCCTCGTCACGATCATTGGCGCGGCAGTAGGACTTCTTTCGCAACCCATCGTCGCGAATCTCCTGGATGCCCCGAGCGCCGCGGCTCGTATCGGGTTTTTCCTGACGTTCACCGTCGTCGCGCCTGCCGCACTTGCGGTCGCGTCGCTCATCGCGCGATTCGTCCCGGTCGTCTACCAGTTCGCGAAGTTCGCGGCGGTCGGTACGCTCAATAGCTTTGTGGACGCAGGAGTCCTGAATCTCGCGATCTACATAACCGGCATTTCGGCCGGGTGGCTGTATTCCTTGTTCAACCTGGTCTCTTTCCTCGCGGCGACCACGAACAGCTTTTTCTGGAACAAGTTCTGGACGTTCGAAGCCAAGGAGAGCATCAAAACCGGCGAAACCACCAAATTCTATCTCATCGCGGCGGTTGGCGGCCTCCTCAATGTGGGCATAGCGTCGCTCGTAGTGAACGGATTTATGCGGCCGGAGGGCATCTCACCTAAGCTCTGGGCGAATATCGGCAAGCTCTGCGGCATCGGCGCGGCATTTCTCTGGGATTTTCTTGGATACAAGTTCATCGTGTTCAAGAAACCGAAAAATGAAGCAGGGAATAAGCCTCTCTTGACTTTCCGCGCTGACCAGTGATATAATCCGCTACGAATGAGTGTGTGTAGGTTGACGACGACGTCGACCAACCCATGCCCCTGACTGTTTGGCCTTGCCCCCGCTCTGCGGGGGTTTAGGTTTTCGGATGCTCGTGGACATTGTAAAAATGGTGTAGGATATTCCTCGGGATGGCTGTACGCGCCTGACAAAGTCCGTTTCAGGGGCCGCGAGGAGAGCACTCATTCATAACTCTATAAAATGGTCGCCTGTGAGGGTGGGAGGAGAGCACTCATTCATAACAAACAGAATTGTCCCGCAGCTCTCCGGGCGAAGCGAGGTTGGAGTTGGCGCGATCCCGCCTATTGTCTTATGCTAAGATGGGATGTTATCTAAAGCGAGAGCGCGAGATCCACGCCATTGCAGCTCGTTTCACTCGCACAATGGGCGGGAGAGGTCACCGCGGTTCCACTCAGCGGGCTATAAGGAGAGCACTCATTCATAACAAACAGAATTGGAGGTCACCACTTGTAGCCCGCTGAGTGGGACTCCTATGGAGATTTGCGGGAGAGGTCGCCCCTGCCTGTCGGCCCGCTTCGCCACGGTTTCCGCCTCGACGAGTCGAAGACGAGGCGAGTCGGCGAGGCGAGCGGGCAGGACTCGCGGCCCCTTAAGCGGATTTAGAGGCAAAGCAACCGCCTTTTGTTGCCATGCCGAATTTCAAGGAAAACATCCCATTAGACAAATTCTCAAGCTACCGCATCGGCGGCCCGAGCCGCTATTTTGTCGAAGCGAAAAATGAGAGAGCGGTTGCGCAGTCGGTTCGCGAGGCGAAGTCCGAAGACCTTCGGTATTTCGTTCTTGGCGGCGGGACAAATCTTTTGATAGACGACGATGGATTTGACGGGCTTGTCCTAAAGCCGAATATAAATTTCATACGCCAGAAAGGCGATACGCTCCATGTAGGCGCGGGCGTACTCGTATCCGACCTCTTGAATTTCACGATAGAAAAGGGGCTAAGCGGCCTTGAATGGGCAGGCGGCTTGCCCGGCACCATAGGCGGCGCAGTGAGAGGGAATGCCGGAGCATTCGGGGGAGAGACCAAAGACCATATAGGGACGGTGCAAAGCATTGACGCCGACACGCTCGAACACCGCGATCGGAACAACCCGCAATGCGCGTTCGGCTACCGCTCAAGCTATTTCAAAGAAGCGGGCCGAGACGAGATCGTCCTCGACGCGACGTTCCATCTTAAAAAAGGCAACCCAGACAAGATCCGGACCGCTGTCGAGGAAAAGATCAGCTACCGGAAAGAACGCCACCCAATGGAATACCCCAATATCGGGAGCATTTTCAAGAATGTTCCTGCGGAGCGTGTGCCGAGGGCGCATAGGGCGCGGGTAAAAGACGTGATAAAAACCGACCCGTTCCCAGTGGTGCCTACCGCGTACCTCATTTCCGAAGCGGGGCTCAAGGGCGTAAGCTCTGGCGGCGCCATGATCTCCCCGAAGCACCCCAATTTCATCGTGAACGTGCTCCATGCGCGCGCCGCAGACGTACGCGCCCTTATCGCGCTTATCAAGAGCGAGGTTAAAAAGAAGTTTGGGATCGAACTCGAAGAAGAAGTGGTCTATGTCTCCTCGTAGACAGCGCGGGACGAAGCCACTACAATAGCAGAATGCGGATCAACATCAAGGCGACAGAGCTCACCCTCACGCCAAGCATCAAGACGTATATAGAGGAGAAGATAGGTTCGCTCTCAAAGTTCCTCGGAAAATTCGACCAGGAAGGCGCGGTTGAAACATGGGTGGAGATCGCGCGCACCACGAAACATCATCATAAAGGCCTGGTATTCCGCGCCGAGGCCGACATACGCCTGCCCGGCCGGGTGATCCGCGGAGAACGCGAAGACACCGATATCCGAAAAGCGATCGACGGACTCAAACAAACGCTCCGCCTTGAGCTCGCGAAATATCGGACCGTCCACCTCTTGCGGCGCATCATCAGGCGGCCCTATTCGTAATGCTGCAACTCGTCAAAAAATTCTTCTCCTCGAGCTCATTGAGGCGGTTTCAAGCCCGCGTAGAGGCAATAAACGGCCTCGAATCAGAAATACAGGCGCTCGGCGACGAAGGACTCAAGAAAGAAAGCTTCGCCTTGCGGTCGCGCGCACGGGCGGAAGAATCGCTTGACGCGCTCCTCCCGCGAGCGTTTGCGCTCGTGCGGGAAGCGGCAAAACGGACGCTCGGCCAGCGGCCGTTTGACGTCCAGCTTCTGTGCGGCATGGCGCTCCACGAAGGCGCGATCGCCGAGATGGTGACCGGAGAAGGAAAAACCCTTGCCGCGGTCGCTCCCGCGTACCTCAACGCCCTCTCCGAAATGGGCGTGCACGTGGTGACGGTGAATGAATATCTTGCCCGGCGCGACGCGGTATGGATGGGCCAGATCTACCGCGCCCTCGGTCTTAGCGTGGCCTGCCTCGTGCCCAATACGGCGTTCCTCTACGACCCGGAGTGGCACGCGCAAAAAGAAGACGAAAAAACGCTTGACCAGGCGCGCGACGCGACTGGGAGCTTTCTGGTACAGCAGGATTTCCTGCGCCCGATCTCGCGGCGCGAGGCATACCTCGCGGACGTGACCTACGGCACGAATCACGAGTTCGGCTTTGATTATCTGCGCGACAACCTCGCGTATCGTCCATTTGACCAGGCGCAACTCGCCCGCGAGGACCCACGCGCGAGCGAGAAGAAACGCGGCCACTACTTCGCCATCATCGACGAGGCGGACAACATCCTCATCGACGAAGCGCGGACGCCACTGATCATCGCCGCGCCGGATTCGGAATCAAGCGAGTTCTATAAGACGTTCGCGAGGATCGCGACGCATCTCGAGAAAGACAAGGACTTCACCGTGGACGAAAAACTGCGATCCGTTGCCATCACGGAGCAGGGGATCGAGAAGGTGGAAAAGCTCACCGGCCTCCCGAACATCTACGCGCCGGAGCACCTGCGGCTCGTGCACTATCTTGAAGAAAGCTTGCGGGCGAAAGCGATCTTCCACCGCGACAAGGACTACGTGGTGAAGAACGGCGAGATCGTCATCGTGGACGAATTCACCGGGCGGCTCCTGCACGGCCGGCGCTATTCTGGCGGCCTCCATCAGGCGATAGAAGCCAAAGAAGGCGTCCAAGTCCAGCAAGAATCCCGAACCTATGCAAAAATATCCATCCAGAACTACTTCCGGATGTACGAGAAGATCGCAGGCATGACCGGAACTGCCCAAACCTCGGCCGAGGAATTCCATAAGGTCTACCGGCTTGAGGTCATGAGCATCCCGACCCACAGGCCGCTCGTGCGCAAAGACCTCTCGGACAAGATCTACAAGAACGCGCAGGCAAAATGGCAGGCCGCGGTAGGGGACATCAAGCAGCGGCACGAGCAAGGGCAGCCCATCCTCATCGGCACGACGTCCATCACCAAGAACGAGCTGGTCTCCGCGCTCCTCACGAATGCCGGAATTCCGCACGAGGTGTTGAATGCGAAGAACAACGAGCGCGAGGGCGCGATCATCGCGCAAGCCGGGCGGTTCAAAGCGGTCACGGTTGCGACCAATATGGCGGGCCGCGGAGTGGACATTATCTTGGGAGGCAACCCGTCCAAGGCGGAAGAGGCGCAAAAAATAAAAGACCTCGGCGGGCTCCACGTGATAGGAACCGAGCGGCACGAGGCGCGCAGGATAGACAACCAGCTGCGCGGCCGCGCGGGCAGGCAGGGCGATCCGGGCTCGTCGCAGTTCTACCTCTCGTTAGACGACGACCTCCTGCGCATTTTCGGCGGCGAGCGCATCAAGGGTATCATGGAGCGGTTCGACGTCCCGGATGACCAGCCGATCGAGGTGAAATTCGTATCGAGCGCCGTGGCGCAGGCGCAGACAAAAGTAGAGGGCGCGAACTTTGACCTGCGGAAGCACCTTTTGGAATACGACGACGTGCTGAATAAGCAGCGCGGCGCGGTGTATAAGCGGCGGCAGGAAATCCTCGGCGCCGGAGAAAAAGGCGAGCTCGCGAACATTATTTTTGAAGCCGCAGACGGGCATCTTGAAGCCCTGCTTTCTATCCCTCAGGGACTTGAGGGCGAGCCGGCTGCTCCTGACATGAAAAAGATCTTCGAAGAAACCGGCATCGCGACAAGCAATGCGGCATTCCCTACGGATCCCTCGCCGGAGAATTTGAAGCATCTCCTTACCAAGCGAAGCGTGGAAGCGAGCGCCGACCCGCAGACGTTCGCCAGGGTTTTGAGCATCCTTGACCTGCTCTGGATGAACCACCTTGAGAACCTTGAAGCGCTCTCCGAATCCATCGGCCTCCGCGCCTACGCGCAAAAAGACCCGCTCGCGGAATACCGCCACGAAGCGCACCGGCTGTTCAAGGATTTTTGGCTGAACTTCAACGCGTGGCTGTTTATGAATATATTCAAGTTGGCGCATGCCGAAGCAGTGCACGGAGGAGTTAGCCAGTCAGTGCAGCAAAGACCCTCCTTCGCCAGGGCTTCGGAGGGCAAGGTCGGGAGGAATGACCCCTGCCCGTGCGGAGCGAAAAAACCAAACGGGCAACCAGTCAAATATAAAAGGTGTCATGGGGCATGATTAAAAAAATTTGGCATTGGGTTCGTGATTATTCACATTTATTACACAAACACAGCCTGGCGTTTATTTATCGCAAGCCGCCCAGGCACTATTTGGGCCACATTGTAGAACATAAGGCGCCCGTCATTCTGATTCCGGGTGTGTACGAGAAGTGGCATTTTTTACAAGCACTTGCTGATCCGGTGTCGCATACAGGCCACCCGATCTACGTACTGGAGCACCTGGGATATAACACTGAGGAAGTCCATCGCTCCGCCAAGCTAGTGCGCGAGCTCATTGATGAAAAGAACTTAAGAAATGTAATTATTCTTGCACATAGCAAGGGTGGATTAATTGGGAAACATTTGCTGGCTTTTGATAATAAGGATGGGCGGATTAAGAAGGTAGTTGCTATTGCAACGCCGTTTGCCGGCAGCCGTTTCCCGCGAGTCACGCGCTGGAAAAATCTGCGGGAGTTTCATCCCGAACACGAAACGCTCAAGAAGTTAAAAAAACAAAGCCATATCAATCACCGGGTCGTTTCTATTTTTGGTGAGTATGATAATCATGTCTGGCCGACGGAAAGTTGCCGCTTGGAAGGAGCGAAAAATATTCAGGTCCATTCCCATGGCCACCATGCAATTTTGTTTAGTAAAAAAGTCCGTGATATTGTAATGACGGAAGTTGAAGAAATATTATGAAGCGCCGTGGGAAGTAGAGAATACCATTATGGCTTACTACAATAAAATCGGCCTACTTGTACTAAACGACGATCAAGCCAAACTTAATGCATGATCCCAAAATACGAAAGCCGCGACGATATTCTGTCGCGGCAATCTCGTTGTCGCCAAACTGCAGCGACTATCATCCAAGCAACATAGGGGAACCGCTTAGAAGTAGAGCTTGTTTCCTGATTTCTCTATCACTTCACGGGGTACGCCAACCCAGCGCTTGAAGAACAAACAGTGACGCTCTTTCTTCATAAAAAACTCTCCTCTTGCTCCCGGCCGCCTGGGCCCGCACTCTCTTGCCAGAGGGTACACTTCCCCGGTTGCTGGCGCGATTTGTTCGAACGACCTTCCATCCTGGCAAACAACGCCAAACAGGCGAATTGCTATATACATGTCAACCTCCTTATTATATTAAGGAGTAATTTAAAGAATCTGTCAAGTGCACGTAATGGTTCAATAGCTTGGAATACCCCAAGCTATGTATATGGCATATTCAAACAACC
>Ga0154971_126_pt2 | contig 24800 bp, 24 predicted proteins | sample RifCSPhighO2_01_FD_105939 | JGI IMG/M metagenome (GOLD analysis project Ga0154971, IMG submission 105939) | Candidatus Liptonbacteria bacterium RIFCSPHIGHO2_01_FULL_56_18b
CGAGCCGATTTTTTGAGGCCCTCCTGCCTAGTAGCGGGCCTTTTGGTGGCGCTTCACGAACGCGAGCGCGTCGTGGACATCCTGCCTGCTCCCCAGCGTCCTGTGGAGAAAGTCCCTGAGATTCGCCACGTCCTCCGGCGAAGACGCGAAAAAAGGTCCGAGCCGCGAACCTCCGGGCAGATGATACTCGAAGTACCCGTCTCGCGAGTGGCGCGGTGGGTGAAATTCAAGCACCGCGTGCCCCCGGGTCATGCTGTAATGCACCTGCGTCTTGCCCTTCCAACGGTCTCCCTCTGCGGTCATATCGCCTCCTTTATCCTTGTCGCGTCAGTCCCAGTGAATGAGCGGAGGATATCCTACCTTAAACGCGCGCTGAGCGCAATATCCTGTACTGGACGGGCACATCGGTGACACGTTTAAGCTCGATAAGGGCGATCCTGATTCCGTACGAAAACACGCTATGTCCGACCCCGGCGAGGTCGGACCGCTCGCTCTCGGCCTCGCTCGCCCAGCCAGCAGAATTTTGAGGAAGCTCTCCTGAAGTATTTTGAGCTTGGCTCCCGCCTTCACGGGATCAAAATGCCGAGAGGCAGCGGACGCGATCCGCTGGAGCGAGCGAACCGCGGTTCCGAGAAACCTGTTGGCTGGGCACCATGCCCGCTCGGCCTACGAGACGATTTTCTTAACGGAATCAGGATTGCCCCTGGTGTCACTGATGTGTCTCAACTTACACATCAGGGAAGGGCTTCAACGCTTGATGTGTGCCGTCATATACGCAAGATCAGCGCCGAATTTCTTCCGGGGGTTAAAGATCCCGTCCGGGTCAAAGATCTTTTTCACCTCTCCGAATAAGCCGTATATTTTTTTGCCGTACATCATCTCGAGGTAGGGCGTGCGGATAAGGCCGTCATTGTGCTCGCCGCTGATCGAACCCTTGTAGCGAAGCACGAGTTCGTAGACCTCTTTGGCGATCTTGGGAATGAGCGCGCGAACCTGCGGGTCCTTAAGGTCTGCGAGCGGGATGATATGAAAATTCCCGCCGCCCGGGTGCCCCGCGATCGTATAAAGGAATTTGTCCTTATAGCGGTCCATAATCGCGTTCACTTTGGGCAGCACCTCTGGCATGTATTCCGGCAGGACGATGATGTCGTCCACGAACGCCACCGCATCTTTCCTTTTCACGTGGCTGTGCAGCAGGTTGAAACTCTGCCTGCGGATGGTCCAATATTTTTGCGCTTCTTCTTCGCGTCTCGTGACCCGCAGCTGGACCGGAAACTTCTTGACCTCCGCGTACAGGGCGTTCATCCTTCCTGCGAGTTCGCGCTCGTCGTCCGAGGCGAGTTCCACCAAGAGCACCATTTTGGGCAGCCCGCCGCGGAGCACCATCATGAGCTCGGGTAAAAACTGCAGGCCGAGCGTAACGATGTTCCCTTTCATAAGACGGAGGAGCGACGGCAGGAATTTGAGCGCAAGCCCCAACGTCCGGTCATCGTACGACTCGATGCTCTCCGGGTTGAACCGGAGAAGGGCCCTGACGAGGCCCGGGACCGGATCCAGGCTCTTCGCAAATATCACGGCGAGCCGGCGATAATTCGGCTTCTTTAACAGGCGAAGCCGCGCCTCGGTGATAAGGCCGAGCGTCCCCTGCGAACCGACAAAAAGCTGGATGATATCGAATGTTTTTCTGTCCCACACGTTCCACAGCGGATAGCCGGATGAATTTTTTGACACATTCGGCCGCGCGCGCCGAATGACGTCGTAATTCCCTTCGATCAGCTTATAGAGCTTGCGGTAGATATCGCCTTCGATCCCTTTCTCTTTCAATTTCTTCGTGAGCCCGGCAGCGGCGATCGGCGTAAATGTGTGCGCTTCGCCGTCGCGGAGCACCACGGTAAGCGCCTCCACGTATTTTTCCGTTTTCCCGTAGGCGAGCGTTTTCTCGCCGCCGGAGTTATTCGCCACGATTCCGCCGATGGCGCACAGGTCTTTTGAGGCCGGATACGGGGGGTAAAAGAGGCCGCGCTTCTCGATCTCTTTCTCAAAATCGCGGAAATACGCGCCGGGCTCGACTACGGCATAGTCGGCGCCGACCTCTCGCACGCGATTCATGTGCTTCGTGAACTCCACGATGACCGAGTCGTTCAGGGGGCCGCCGCTCATATCCGTGCCTGCCGAACGCGCGGTGAGCGATATGCCCGCGTCGTGCGCGCGCTTCGCTGCGGCGAACCGCACGAGCTTCTTTACGTCGTCTGTATCGCGCGGGAACGCCACCGCCTGCGGCATGACCTTGAAGATAGAATAGTCACCGCTGTAAGCATCCCGCGTCGCCTGGTCGTCCAGGACCTCGCCTCTGATCACCCGCCTTAATTCGTCGCTCAGCTGTTTCATATTTACGTAAGCAGGCGTCTTCGTCTTTGTTCTCCGCCTTCTACTTCCTACTCACTACTTTCTACTCGCTATTTACTCTCGCAGCCGCGCATGGATCCCCTCTTCCACTTCTTGCCGGTCTCTCCCATGGGTGGTCCGCGAGAGGTCCTTGAGCTTGTGGATGCGGCCGGGGTCGCCCGCGGCCCACGACGTGGTCATGATGCGGATATTGAACGGCCTCGACGTTTCGCCGTGTATCAGGATCTTCGCATACGCGTTCAGATTATCGATGTTCATAAGGTCGTTCTCGTCGAACGTGGGCGCAAACTGTTTTGCGAGGAACTCCGCATCCTGCACGCCGACGCGGAACACGACCTCGCTCCCCACGTTCCCGAACACGGCGTCGCGTATCGGTTCGGCGAGCTGGGCGATGAACTGGTGCGCGATGGTCATGCTCAAACGGTACTTCCTGGCTTCGGAGAGGATCGACGCGATGGAATCGGTCGTGAAGTTCTGGAATTCATCGATGTAAAGATGGAAATCACGGCGCTTCTCGGCCTCGATACCAGCCCGCGAGAGCGCCGCCATCAGGATCTTGCCGGTGAATACCATGCCCAGGAGTCCGGCGTTGATATCCCCGATCCTGCCCTTCGAGAGGTTCACGAGCAGGATCTTGCCCTGATCCATCACCTCTCTGAAATTGAACGCCGACTTCTGCTGGCCGATGATGGGCCGCATGTAATCGTTCGAAATGAAATTATTGAACTTGGACGTGATGTACGGCGTCATGTTCGCAAGCGACGCCTCGCCGCCCGCCTTGACCGCTTCTTTCTCCCAAAAATCGAGCACCACGGGATTTACGATACGGTTGAGCTTCCGCTTGCGGAACTCGGGGTCGGTGAACACCCGCGGCACTTCGATGAGCGTGGCGGGTTCGTTCGGCATATCTTCCATAAGGAGGAGGAGGGCGTTGCGCATGTACTGCTCGAACATCGGCCCCATGGTCTCCGGCGGGAACAGCTTGTTGAAGATCCCCTGCATCTCGTTCACGATGAACGTCTTTTCTTCCGGCCGGTCGAAGTTGTAGTCGAGCATATTGAGGCCGAGCGGCTTCTGAAGATCTGACGGGTCGAAATAAATGACGTCGCTCACCCGTTCTTCGGGAATATGCCCCAGTACCGATTCCACAAGCTCGCCGTGCGGATCTATCATCGCCACCCCCCTTCCCTTTTGAATATCCTCGATGATCATATTCCCCAAAAGCGTTGATTTCCCGGTGCCGGTCTGGCCGATCATGTAGAGATGCCTGCGGCGGTCGTCGTCTGTGATATGCACCGGCCGCACGTCGCCCCGGAACACGCTCTCCCCGATGAGCGTGCCGCGGTCAGGCAAATTCGCGGGCGCCGCGGCCTCTTTCGCTTTGAGCCATACGACGCGCGGGGTCTCCGTGGTCGTGATCGGGAAATGGTAGATGCTCGCGATCTCTTCGCTTGAGAGCACCATGGTCTCGCTCGGCTCGAACGTGCGGAACACGAACTCGCGCACGATCCTTTCCGTGCTGCGCGGTTTTACCGCCTTGAGTTCGTTGCGATCCGGACTCCCCAGCTGCGTGAACCCCGCCGCAAGGCCGTCTATGATGTCATTTGCCTGGAACGCGGACACCGCAGAAGCGAGCAAACGGACGTTCACTTCAAAAAGCGGCTTTGCCATCTTCGCCTGGAGGGCCTGGATGACCGCCTCGTCCACGACCTTTTCCTGCGCCCCTTTATGGTCGTCTTTGGGATTCAGGGCGGCCGCGACATCCGAGAAGCCGAACGGGAACTTATGCCCGAATATTTTTTCAGGCGATCCGCCCTTCCTCAAAGCCGCGATCACCCCGCGTATCTTTTTCTTCGCAGAGGACGGCGCGGGCCTCACCATGATCTGGAGCGCCGCGCCTTCGCCGACCGCATTCACGCGCGCAAACCCCCCCAAGATCGAGGCCAAGGGGTCTGCGTCAAGCTCGCGATACGTGCGAAGCGGGAGCGGAAAATCCTCTTTTTCCGAAAAATACGCCGCCGCGACCACGCCCTGCGTATGGAAAATATTATAGTCATCCGCGACCGATTCCACGGAAGCGCCGTTCCAAAGGCCCTGAACCTGTTTCGCCATCACCTCGCTCATATGCTTCGGCACGGCCACGTAAAAATGGATCTCTTCGCCTATGTGCGGCACGGCGACCTCGAATACGACCGGCGTCTTGAGCGCCGCCAAATTGCTCACCAGCTGTTCAAAACGATTGACCTCCGCCTTGATATCGGCGTCCGCGCCGCCAACCGGTGTCTCGCGCGGGATCTTGATAAGGAAAAGCGAGAGCGAGAGCGACGCGAAGAGCGCGCGCCTTCTTGCGCGCCGGATGATCACGTACGTCACGTACGCCCCGAGCGCAACGACCGCCCCGATCGCGATGCCGAAGAAGACCTGGCTCATTTAAGAATGCCTCGCCGCTTGAGTTCGGGATACAGGCGGCCCGCGAGCGCGTCGTGGAACGCATCAAGCACGAACGGGCTGGATTTTCTCGCTTCGGCGCTCGCCTTCTCTATCCCCGCGTGGAACGCCATATCCAGGAGATGTTCTATCTCAAGCTTCGCGCCCGCAGGAGCGGTTTGCGCGTACTGCGGGAGAGGGCCAGCGGCCTCTTCCTTCGGCGCGGAGCCCTTGTGCTGCGGCGGAGGCCCGGTCATGGACTTGAGCGATTGCTTTACAAGCTCTTCGCCCGAGAGCGATTGCGCTTCCGGACGCTCGCGATGCTTGCCGATCTCTTCGGTAAGACGCTCAATATCCGCCTCAAGCGCCTCGTGCTTTCCCTCTGATGCGAATTGTTCAGCCATCGGATTAAAATCGGTTATAATAATCAGGCATGGATAGGCGCAAATATTTTTGGTGGCTTCTCCTTGTCGTTATTATAGCAACTTTTCTCCGGCTCTATCAATTAGACGCTGCGCCGCCCGGCCTCTACCCGGACGAGGCCATGAACGGCAATAACGCCCTGGAGGCGCTGCGCACCGGAGAATGGAGGACGTACTATCCCGAAAACAACGGCCGCGAAGGCCTGTTCATCAATATCCAGGCGCTCTCTCTTTTGGCGTTCGGGAAGAACGAGCCGTGGGTGCTCCGGCTCCCGTCCGCTCTATTCGGAATCCTTACGGTGCTCGGCCTGTACTTCCTTGCCAAGGAACTTTGGAACGCGCGCGTCGGCCTCCTCGCGTCGTTTTTGCTCGCCACCAGTTTTTGGCACATCATTTTTTCCCGCATCGGCTTCCGCGCCATTATGGCGCCGCTTCTTGCGGTGTGGGGATTTTATTTTTTCCTCAAAGCGGTCAGGATGCGAGGCGCGCCTATTTCAATATTTTCCGCGCTCGCAGGCGGAGCAATATACGGCCTTGGATTTTATACCTATATCGCCTACCGCGTGACGCCGCTCCTCGTGCTTTTTATGCTCATGTACTTTTGGCGGGAATCCGGGGCGGGAATATGGCGAAAACAATTTCTACTTTCTACTCTCTACTTTCTACTTTCTGCGTTCTTGGTCGCGCTTCCCATCGGCCTCTACTACCTCTCGCACCCTGCCGACTTTTTTGGCCGCACCGCAGAACTCTCTATCTTCAGCTCGCAGACGCCGCTTAAGGACCTCGTCGGCAATACGCTCAAAACCGCGGGCATGTTCAACGTGGCGGGCGATTTTAACTGGCGGCACAACTTCGCAGGCCGTCCAGAACTGTTCTGGCCTGTCGGGATGCTATTCTTAATAGGAATCTTTGCAGGGTCGCGTACCATTTGGGGAAAATCTCGCCTGCGCGCGGCTCTGAGGCCGAGCGGGCATGGTTCGCCGCAAGGCGAGAGCGAGGCCGAAGCGCCAGCGAAAATCCGCGCTGGGGATTTGAGCGGTAATGCAGACGAGATTTTCCCCTTCTCTCTCGTATTCTTTTGGCTCATCCTTGCCGCGCTACCCGTTGTCGTCTCGAACGAAGGGCTCCCGCACGCTCTGCGTGCCATCCTCATGATACCGCCTGTGTTCATCCTTGCCGCAGTGGGCGGCGTCTCGCTCTACGACCGGCTCCGCCCCGCATTACCAAAAATTATTCTACTTCCTACTCTCTACTTACTACTCTCGTTCCTCGTCGCCCACGCCTACACTATGTATTTCATCCGCTGGGCAGGAAATCCGAAAACCGCGAATGCGTTTGCCGCGGATTACGTATGGCTCGGAGAAAACCTGAACCGCATGAGGCAGGATACGCCAAAATACGTCGTAGTCCCGGAAGGCGGAGTGCTCGTGCGCGGGATACCTATGCCCTCGCAAACCGTGATGTTCATCACAGACACCTTCGACCCGGAGGACCGAAAAGACAAAAACATTCACTACATCCTGCCAGCAGATGAAAACAAAATCCCGTCCGGAGCAATCAAGTTTCACCTGAAGTAGGCTCTAATTGAAGTAAGCTCGAAACGGCAGAGATCGCAAAAAAAACCGCTTATTAACAAACAGTGCGATCGCACCGTTTGTTAATATCCTCAGGGGGGCGCCGTCAAACCTTCACGATCTCCACTTCGGTAAACGGCTGGCGATGCCCCTTTTTCCTGCGATAACGCGTTTTCGAATGGTATTTGAAAATTATCTTTTTCTCGCCCCTGCCTTCGCGTACAGCTTTTGCTTCCACTTTTGCGCCCGGAACATACGGCGTGCCGATCTCTACCGCATCTCCGTCCGCCACCATGAGCACCTTGTCAAACACAAAACTCCCGCCTGCGGCGGCAGCGAGCTTCTCCACTTTTATCTTTTCTCCGGCGGAAACCCGATACTGCTTGCCGCCGGTTTCTATGACTGCAAATCTCGGCATAGTAGTTAGTAGCTAGTAAGTAGTAGTTAGTAGTTAGTTTGAATAAGGAGTATTTCCGGCGCCTCTCATTCCTAAATTCTAACTCCTAGCTCCTATTTTCTAATTGACGCTCACAATAACCGAAAAGCCGATGAAAAGCAAGATAGCGAACACGGCGGTCGCCGCCGCAATAAGCTTTCCCAAGAACCGATCCCTCTCCTCGAGCGCAAGGGCGATCCCGAAATTCACGAACACCACGACGAGCCCGAAGATCGCCGTGTTCAAAAGATCTCCCATGCCGCCGATCTGGTTGATGCCTTCGTAGTTATTGAAATGAATGATAAGCGGCTGGGTGGTCGCGCGGAGCGCGAAATACGCCCTGAACCACCCGCCCACAACGAGCAGGGCGCTCGCGCCGAACGCGATGCTCACCGCCTTAGACCGTTTGATCCTCTCCCACACGGCTCCGTCGCTATTTCTTTGCTCCCCGCAGGATCGACGCCGCCTTATCGGGATCAATGACATTGATGAGGACGCCGGTAGAAAGCTCAAAGCCGGCAGGAATGGATATTTTCGGAACGATCTCTATGTGCCAGTGGTAGTGGCGGTGCTGATTCTGATTCTTGATGGGCGCGGTGTGGATGAAAAAATTGAGGTCTGGGTCGTTCAAGTGCCGCTCGATGCGCCGTAGGCACGATGCAAGGAGCGTTACCACGGCGCGGAGGTCGGCGAGCGGCGTCGCCTCGAAATACGGCCGGTGCCGCTTCGGGTACACGCGGACTTCGAACGCCTCCCGCGACACAAATGGCGCGATCGCTATTGCGCCCGCATTCTCCTCGATGATGCGCGACCCTTCCTTGCGCTCATAGCCAAGGATGTCGCAGTGGACGCAGCGGCGGTGTTGCCTGAAATACTTATGCGACCCCTGCAAGGAATGCGCGACGTCCGGAGGAATTATGGGGAGCGTGAGTAGCTGGTAGTGAGGATGAAAAAGCGAGGCACCGGCGCTCGCCCCCCAGTTAAAGAACATAGACGTGTAATGCAGGCATGCATCGCGGCCGAGCGCCTGATAGCGCTTCTGGATGACCTCAAAGAGCCGGATCGCCTGCGCTGGCGTGAGGTGCGCAAGGTTTTTCCTGTGATCGCGGGTGAGGACGAGGTCGTGGTGCCCTACTCCCTGCGTCAAGCGGTAGGGGCCGCGCGCCCCGAGAACCGCGCATCGCGGCGCGTGGGTCACCGCAGGATATTTGTTCGGGATGACCGCGATCTGCCAGCTACCACGCTTACGACCAGAGCCCCGACCCATTCGGGCGTCGGGGTTTGTATCGTCGGGGTAGCTTATGATCGGCGGCCAGTTGCCCGATGCCTCAAGGTCCTCAAACGGACACTCTTTTTTCGGGGTGGCGCGCCGATGCCTTTTTTTAGGCAAAAAATCGTGCGGCCGCTTTGCCCGCTCTGACGCAACCACGATCCAATCTCCTGAAACAAGATCTTGCCGTAATTCGGACATGCCAATTTTGTTAAAATTTCCGAGTCGCTACGAGGAAAATTTTACCACAAAATTGAGCACCCCGCCTGGGCGGGGTATTTCACACCGCCTCGTCGTTATAACACTCCTGCCTGCTGGCAGGCGGAAGTGCTTTCATACCACTTCAGAGTTATAGCATTGCTCGCAGTAGATAATTTCTTTCCTATCAGGAGCGTAGCTCGTTTCAAATTCGTTCGGACAATGGCCGCTCTTATGGAAATGCGCGATGGTGTTGTGATACACGCCGTTCTCTGATTTCTGGCCTGCGCAGGTGCAGGTGCGGTGCCAGAGTTTGAGCGGGTTTCTCTGCTTCAGACGCTCATAGTGCCTGCAGTTTGGGCACAATCTCGGCAGCGGTAAATTATATCTCTTATAGAAACGGAGCTCGCTCGGAACAATCCTGAATCCTACGGTGCAGCGGTCGTTACATCGTCCTTCGTGTTCGCAACCGATGATTTTGTCTATAATATTTTCCGCTACATCTTGAATTCGGTCCGGCAGATCATGGGAAGGAATCACGACAGCCACATTCTTTTCAACTTGATCATTCCACCGGAACCCCTGAATGCCAGCCTCCGCCGCAGTCAGTTGGAAAAAATCTTGAGCCATGCTGTCGTTGTACGGAAATGGCGAGAGTTCCGAGGGGAAAAATTCGCCATATTTGTAAACCCTCCCCTTTTTATCTTGATATGGGAGAACATTCATATGCCCGATGATCTTTGGAATCAAATTTTGGTACTCTTGTCTGGAATACTCCTTGTTCAAGATACAGTATTGCTTACCGCGCACAGAAATGCATCCGAAAAGATCCTTGGCGCCGGAACGGCAAGAGTCGCAATACGTCAGATTCATTACTTCCGGCCAAGCATCATTGCAAAATTTGGAATTAAAAGCGCGGGCCCCGGTAGTATTCATCTCGTAAATCAACTCCATTATGTGACCGCCGTTATTCATATCCATACAATCCTTGGCGTTATCAATGAAAAGGCTGTAGTGGCAATTTTCGATATCCGTAGCATGGAAACAGTATTTGCAATCCTTAGCGTTTGCGATCGAATTCCCGGTGGTGTTTATCACATTCTTAAAAGTGCCGCGGGGCCGAAGAGATTTTGCAGTTAATTCCGCGAATTCCTGCCGAAGATTTTCGACCGCCCGATAAGAACCGAGATCTATACTGCTCAACCGCCGTTTATATTCTTCCCTAGTTAGTTGCTCGCCGCGAAAGACATAAGATTTCCGGCGCAAATTGCTGCTCATAAAACAATTTTGACACCCACGTGACTCATCGCAGAAGTAAAGACTTTCAGAATCAGCGAATCCCTGCGAAAAGAAAATATTGGCAGATTCCCTGCCCATCGCTCCTTCGTAAATATTTTCTGATTTCACCACCGCATAGGAATCTAAAATGTTTTTAGAATAGAGTATGCGATACGAAAACATACAATCTTCATCGCCTACCGCGGACGTAAGCAGATAGCAATTCTTGCAGTCGAGAACCTGATTGGTGTAATCGGAATTCACCACGCTCTCTACTTGCAAAGCGATTCGCGGCACTTCTTGTTGAAGCTTATTGAATTGAGCGAAAAAATTTTCCGAGAAATCGTAGTCTTTACCATATCGTAGTGGATTCCATTTATCTGAAAACCAACAACCATGGCAGTATACCGGGAATGAAACCCCTGAAGGATACATCGAAAAAGTCAACTTGCCGCACAAATCGCAATTTCTTTTATACAAGGCCCGCTCATTACGCCAAGTCATTCGGCGCTGCAACCGACAGTGAAAACAAAACGTCGGCGGCGGGACCCTGATCTTCTCGTAGAAATTGAAATCCTCCGGTTCGATGGCGAACTGGTTTTTACAATTCTGGCATTGTCGGGTTTCTTGCTTCATATATCACCAATCAATCACGAATTTAATTCACTAATTATCTCGAATGTCCTCTTAGCACTCTTTTTAGTTGTAAGTTGTTCCTGGAGAAATTGGCTAGAACGCCGAGCTCGATATTGGCTCGTTTGAGATACGCCAACACTTGTTTGACATCGCGAAAGTAGAATCTACTTGTCGCTTTGACCTCTAAAACCATTCTATCTTCAATAAGAAAATCGAGGAAATATCTCCCGATGGGCTGGCCTCCAAACTCAAGCGGCATCACAAGCTGCTCTTTAAACTCTATGCCTTGCCTTCTTAGCTCTCGAGCAATTGCTCGTTGATAATACTTTTCCTGATAGCCACCGCCTAAACCGTTATAAACACCAAATAAGATTCCGACCACTTTATAGCTTAAATCCTTTTCCACTAGGTTAGCCATATTCAGAATTAGCGATTATTCGGGAACAAAGTTCGAGATTGATTAGAGAAATTACTCCCTGATCCTATTCCAATAATACCAATCAAACACGTCTCGCGCGATCGGGACGGCGTTCAAGCTCCCTTCAAGGGAGTGTTCTATTAAAATAAGTATGGCGATCTGCGGGTCGCTCATGGGCCTGCTCGCCGTAGCTTGAGCAGAGGCGGGCGCGTACCCAACGAAAAACGCGTTCTGCTGGGTATTGTTTTCCACCTGCGAACTTCCGGTCTTGGCGGCGACCGAAAGCGGGAGGCCTGCCAAAAGGTGCGCGGTTCCCACAGGAGAAGTCACTGCTTCCCGCATGCCGGCCTGAACCTGTTCTATTTCAGGCAACACATCCGAAAGGTCCGCTAAAACTTTTTGCGAGGATTCACTAGTATTTAGCACGGGCTGGTAGATCGTCCCGTTCGCGGCAATGCCCGCGATATAACTCAAGAGCTGGACCGGCGTGACCAAAAGATCGCCCTGTCCGATAGAGACGTTGTAGGTGTCGCCCAAAAGCCACGACCGCTTGTCCCGTTTTTCTTTCCACGCGATCGACGGCAAAAACCCGTGTGCTTCGCCGGGCAGATCAATTCCGGTCGCGCGGCCAAGTCCGAACTTTTCCCACCATTCACGGAGACGGCTGATACCCAAGCCGCGAACCGGACCCTGCCCAGCGAGGACCTCCGGCGGCTCTACGTCTTTAGGCGAACCGCCGCCCACAAGATAAAAATATACGTTTGACGACTGCGCGAGCGCGGCCGAGAGATCAACTTCTCCTTGATAGCGCCAGTCAACAAAACGGGTGGGGCGCTCCGCGTCGTAGGGATTCGGGATGTTAATGTAGCCGGGCGAAAATATCGTGCGCTTCGCGTCCACCACGCCCTCGGCAAGCGCGGCAACGCCGACCAATGGTTTTATGGTAGAGCCCGGAGTATACATTCCCGCAACCGCGCGGTTAAAGAGCGGCTTCGAAGGGTCGGTCAAAAGCGCCTGCCGCTCCGGACTCCGCTCGGAAGAAGCGAATATATTGTTGTCAAAAGACGGGAAGCTCGCGAGCGCCAGCACTTCCCCGTTCTGCGGATCTATGGCGAGCCCCACGCCGGACGTCCTCCCCAAGGCGGAGAACCCCGCACGCATCCGTTCGTAAAAATATTTCTGGAACTCCGCGTCGATCGTCAAATGAAGGTCTTCTCCCGTCTGCGGCTGCCGCTTTTCCTCTTCGCCCAAGATAGTGCCTTTTGCATCCCGGAGCCGCACGAAAAGACCGGATCTTCCGCGGAGCGCGGCATCGTAGAACGCCTCCACCCCGGTTTTCCCGATGAGGTCGGCGCCGGTAAGCTCGGGGTCTCGCGCGAGGTCAGCGGCGTTCGTAAAACCGATATAGCCCACGAGCGATGCAAAGACCGCGCCGTCCGGATATGTGCGCACAAAGCTCTCCGTGACGAGCATGGTCGGCAAACCAAGCCCTTCTAAGGCGACAAGCTGGCCTTGCGCGAGTTCGGGAACAAGCACAACCGGCTCGACTGATTCCTCGACGTTACGGCCGCCCACCGCCTCCCATACGGCATCCGCGTCAAGGCCGAGAATGTCTTTCGCCGCCTTGAGCGTCGCCTGCGTGAGCTCTGGGCGGTGGAGGAACTCTTTCACGTCTAGGAGCGCCGCGAATACCGCGCGGTTTTCCGCGAGCACATTCCCCTCGCGGTCAAAGATCATGCCGCGCGGAGCGGGCGTGCGCTCGTACTGGCTCACGTTCGCTTCGGCGCGCGCGGCATAGAATCCCGCACGTCCCAGTCCCAAAAACAACAGCCGCCCGACCACCATGACCCCAAGGATCAGGATAGCCGCCCCGACCGCCCGCATCGGCGTGTCGTGAAGAGGCACTTCCATGATCTCAAGATCGCGCCTCCAGTCGTCGTGCAGTGATTCTTCAAAAAGAAAGTCGCGTTTTTTCATGAGAGTCGTTCAGCGTCCAAGCGGCCGTATGCCGCATGGAAGACCTGGAACAGCAAACTGCCGTACGCCGTGCTGACCACGATGTCGCTCCATACGATCTTCGTGTGTGTGAAAAACAAAGAATAATCAACTAGGGAGTAGAATGCGATGACGCTCGCGGCAACCCCTAAAGCGTTTACGAGCCACATCTGCAAGGGAAAATGGCGTTTTGAGAAAAGGAAAATGAGCGGCAATGCAGTAAATACGAAGAGCTCCCAGCTCAAATGCGGCTGCCAGTTCAGCACCCAGCTGCTCACGATCGCGGCAACGAGCAGCGGCACGGCGCCGGAGAAGCACGCGAGCGCTATGAGCGTTGCAAGAACCAGTTCCGGCGACCAGCCGAGGACGCTCTGCGCCTTGATCTGCAGCGTAAGCGCAAGAAGCACCGCGAGCCCGCCGGTCAAAACTTTAAGAACCATCGCTCACGATAGTAACGACCTGCACCGTACTGATATCGTAGGGAACGCGGAGGCGCGCTTCGCTAAAGACCTGCTTGGTCGTGGTGAGAGCCCCGCCCACCTCGCCCACAGCGATGCCGTACGGGAATCCGGGCGCGGCGGCATACACGATATCGCCTTCGCTGATCTCCGCATTCTTGGGAATAAGCGTGAGCCGCGGCTCATTCCCGCCCTGGAGCAGCGCGTCAATGCCCTTTTCCCCGACGCGTACGGCGAGCTGGAACGAGGGGTCAAACACTGTCTGCACCAGCGCGGTATCCGGGAAAACCCGGCTGAGCTTTCCCAGTAATACCAAGGGCGGCGCTTCGCTCGGCGAAGACGCGAGAGCAGCGGACAGCGCCGCGACAAAACCCGTACGCAAACCATAGTTCCCGCCTACATTCACGAGAAGCTCGCTTTTGAAATTGAACGGGTAGCGGGAATATACGAACGCCGCAACTCCCTGCCGCGGCAGCTGCGGCACGTACTTCTTGACTTCGCCAAGCTGCGCGAGCTCTGCCTTAAGGGCGTTCACCTCAAGCGCAAGCTCGCTCGCCGGGATAGGCGCCGGCCCAGGAGACAAACGCAGTGCGTTCGCAAACCACCACCCTGCCCGCGGAAAAAACAAGACAGCCGCAACCGCGAGGAGAAGTGCAACGAGAGAGAACACGGGCTTGCTCATATGAACGCATTGCTCAGAGATTAATAACGAGGGGTTTCAACGGATTGTCCAAAAGTTCGCGATGGCGCTCAAAGTCGTCAACGATCGTACCCAGGCCCCGCACGACGCAGGTCAAGGGATCGTCGGTGACCGCGGTCGGAACCCCGACCTCTTTTTCTATCATCGCGTCAACCCCCCGAAGGAGTGCGCCGCCTCCGCACAGATGGATCCCCTGCTTCAGCATGTCGCCTACCAGTTCAGGCGGGGTCGCCTCGATGACCTCAAAAATAGAGTCCATGATCGCCCGCATAGATTTGTTGATCGCCATGCGAACGTGGCCGTTCTTCAAAATGACCTCCCGGGGAAGGCCGCTCCCCATGTCGCGGCCGCGGATAGGCACCTCTATCCGCTCGTCAAGCGGCACAGCAGATCCGGCGGTGACCTTCGCGAATTCCGCGGTCGGCTCGCCGATCACGAGCTTGAACTCGTCGCGCACCAGCCGAATGATGTCGTCGTTCAGCTTATCGCCCGCTATCTTGAGGGTACGCGCAACCACGGTCCCGCCCATGGAAATGACCGCGATGTCGGTAGTCCCGCCGCCGATATCAACGATCAGGCTCGCGGTCGGCATGTCGATCGGGAGGCCAGCGCCGAGCGCAGCCGCGACCGGCTCTTCTACGAGGTAGACTTTGCCGCAGCCGGCGTTCATGGCCGCGTCTTCGACCGATTTCCGCTCTACCTCGGTGAGATTATTGGGGATCGCGAGCACGCCGCGCCGATATGCGGCGAACGAAGACCTGCCCCTGCGAAGGCGCCGCAAAAAATGCTTCAGGATCTCCTGCGTCATTTCAAAATCGGAGATTACGCCGTTCACGAGCGGGCGGATCACGCTGATATGCGCCGGCGTCCGGCCGAGCATCTTTTTCGCTTCCTCGCCGACCGCGAGGATCTGGTTCGTCTTATGGTTCACCGCGGCGACCGACGGTTCGTTCACGACAAGCCCGCGGCCGCGCAGGTAGATCAAAGAATTGGCGGTTCCGAGGTCCACTCCGATGTCCTTGAAAAAGAAGTCGAAAAAGCGCGCCATTGGATTCGTGTCAGTTCTTTTTACTCATAAATAATTTCACGACCTCGCTCTGGCTCATGAGCGTTGTGTTTTTCTCGCTCCTCTTTTTTACCTCTATCTTGCCCTGGGTCTTGGGACTAACGACGAGCCGCCATGGCAGGCCAAGGAGGTCTGCATCATGGAACTTTTCCCCAGCAGACGTTTTTCTCTCGTCATAGAGTACTTCAACTCCCTGCGCTTGTAAATCGCGGTAGAGCTTCTCTGCGGAGGCGCCCTCAAGCTCCAAAAGGTGCGCCGCAAACGGCGCGACCGCTTCCGGCCACATAATCCCGTCCTTGTCGTGGAATACTTCAACCAACGCCCCCATAAGCCGGCCGAGGCCTATGCCATAGCTCCCCATAATGACCTTGTGCTTTTCCCCCGCTTCGTCCAGGTAGACGAGATCGAACGCATCCGAAAACTTCGTGCCAAGAGGGAAAATATTCCCCACTTCGATCGCCCTCACTTCCTCCAGGTCTTTTTCCCGGAGGCCGAGTTCCTGGAGCGCTTCTTCCCCCATCACCTCTTTGTTCACGGCGAGCTTTCTTTTCCGGTCCAGATAAACGGTGTCCTCGCCTACTTCTGCAAGGGTCTGAAATTCGTGGGAATATTTGGAAAAACTGCTTCCCGAGGCGAACGTGAAAAACGTAATGTCCCCGAGGCCGACGCGCTCGAATACCTTGTGATAGGCCTGTTTCGCTTTCTCGTAGAACGCTTCGTGTTCTTCGCGGGTCCGGCAAAAAGAATATAGGTCCTTCATCAGGAACTCCCTGCACCGCAACAGCCCGCTTTTCGCCCGTAATTCGTTGCGGAATTTGGTCTGGAATTGGTAGGTATAAACCGGCAGATCGCGGTACGAGGCAATGTAATTCTTCATCAAGAACGTAAGGGGCTCTTCGTGGGTCGTGGCAAAGCCCGACTCGGAATCGTTCTTGAGCTTTGTCTTGAACCAGATATCAAGCACGTTGTCGTCCCAGCGGCCGCTCTTCTCCCATACGGATTTATCCTGGAGCGCGGAGAGCGCGATCTCCTGCCCGCCGATCGCGTCCATTTCTTCGCGGATGATCTGCTTTATTTTTTCAATGACGCGGAACCCGAGCGGCAGATACTCGTACACGCCGGCCATGACCTTATGAATGAATCCCGCGCGTATCAAAAGCCGTGCGTTCAGGGCGGCCTCGTCCTTGGGAGGGTTCCGCAGGGTTTTCGTGAAAAGTTTTGATTGCAGCATCGAGTAGAGCGTAGCACGGAAATTTTTATCTTGCAAAAATTTGACACCTGCACGGGCTCGGGATATACCTCAAAGAAGCCGGCCTGCGACCATCCATCGACCGTCCATTCCACTTCAAAAGAAAAGGTGCGGTATGGAGGAAGATCCTCTCGGTCTCACGGACAGAGAGCTCGTTGACGCGCTCATCAGGTGCGCCGAACTCGCAGGCCGCTCAGGAGGAGCGGCTAACCAGCGAGTCTACAGGCGCGACGTTGTGCGGATCAGAGCCATAGTCCTCCAGCGGCTCGAGCAACACAAGCAGCGCATCGCGCCTGCTTGACTTACAGAAGAAGAGCGAGTGTACGCACTCGCTCTTTGCATTTCTCACAAGAACTTCGCCAAAAAGAAGATCACGAGCCCGAACGCGCTCGCGATGGCCGAGAGTATCCAGAACCGCATGGTGATCTGCGATTCTGGCCATCCCAGTGCCTGGAGGTGGTGGTGGATCGGAGCCGACAAGAACACTTTTCTTCTGAAGAACTTTTTTGAGATAAGCTGGATAATGACTGAAGAAGATTCAAGCACGAGCACGAACCCGATGATGGGGAGGAAAAACACCGAATTCGTGAGGAACGCGATGACAGCCAGGGTAACGGTGAGTCCCATGATGCCTGTCTCTCCCATGAAGAATTTTGCAGGGTGCACGTTGAACCATAGATAGGTCAAGAGCGCGCCGATGATCACGGTAATGAGCGCGGCAAGGTCATATGCCTCCCGCGCGTAGGCGATCCCAGCGAACGCGGCGAATATCGGGGCGAGCACGCCGGCCGAGAGCCCGTCCAGGCCATCCACCACGCTCGAAGAAAACGTCGCGAGCAGGACGAGCACGAACAAGATAAGGTACAAACCGTCGATCTCTAAATTGCCGTAGAACGGGATGAAAATACTGGACCAGCCGAGCTTATAGTAAAACCACCACGCTCCCGCAACCCCTATCAAAAATATGAGTCCGAGCCGAATCTTGAAGCGTATCCCGCCGCCCACGTAGCGCCCCTTGTTCTGAACGACCAGAATATCGTCAAACAGTCCGAGGATGGAGGCGGCAAGCAGGGTGAAAAGCGGGAGCCACGTCTGCGAACGGGATACGAAATTCATGCGCCCCAAAAACGACCCCGGAGCGACCTGCGCCGCGATGTAGGTGATGGCGGTCACCACGAGCACGCTCCCCCATATCAAAATGCCGCCCATGCGCGGCGTGGATACCTCTTTTTCCGCGTGCAGAGCGGTGAAGATCGGGGTCTTCTCGCCGCCGAACGTTTCTTCGCGCGGCTTCTTTTTCCACGCCTTATGACGGTACAAAAAACGGATCAGGAACGGGGCGGCCGCGATCGCCACCAAAAATGACAGCACGAAAAGCGAGAGAGTCCGGACGATCAAGAATACGTGGGTCTCGAACATTGATTACTGATTCAGGGAAAAATTATTTTTGAACCACGCGAAGAGCTTCTCTGTCTCGCCGAAGCGGTCCCCGGTGCCAAGCACCACAATGCCTATGGGCCGCTTCGCATAGGAAAAGATGCTCAGTAGGTTCTCCGCCGCCTCATCAGTATACCCCGTTTTCCCTCCGAGGAAATCCGCGCGCCCCGCGAACAGGTTGATATTGACGAGGGGGATCGCTTTCCCTGAAGCCAGTTCGGTTATGGAAATCTTCGGCGTGCGGCTTATCTGGAAGACCCGCGGATAATCGGCAAAAATATGCGCGGCGATCTTCGCGAGATCCCGCGCCGTCGATTGGTTGGCCGCAGAGAGCCCCGTGGGATCTGAAAAGTTCGTAGAAAACGCCCCCCACTCCCGCGCGATGCCGTTCAGGGCGGCCAAGAAATTTTCTCTTCCGTACACGCCCGCAAGCGCTTCTGCGGCTTCATTGCTTGAGACAACGAGCGTCGTACGCAGCAGGTCGCTCACGCGATAGGTATCGCCCATCTTGAGCGTCCTCCCCGTGCTGTTGTCCGCGACGGGAAAATGTTCCGGCGCGAGCGTGACCGTGGCCGCCTCGTCCAGATTCCGGAGAACCTCGACGGCGGCCGTGAGCTTCGTGAGCGACGCCATGGGCCATCTCCGGTCGCCCTGCACATCAAAGTATGTCTGCCCGTTCGCAAGATCCATTATGAGCGCCGAGGCCGCCTGGACCGGCGGAGGCGGCTCCGTGCCGACCTTATGGAACGAACTAGCGGTGACCTGCTGGTCTACAAGCACAGAGCCCCGATCCAGGTCGGCAACGCGCGGCGACGGAAATGCGTCCTGCGCCGCCACCGATGCGGCAGAAAGGTAAGGAGGGACCTCTGTTTCTACGGATGGCGGGACAAGGGTGGTGAACGCAACCGCGCCTTCCCGCGCGCGGCCCACGGTGATCGCGACGACCGCGATCGCCGCGAGCGAAACGAAAAGCAGAAGTTTCCAAAAATGATCAGCCATGTCCGTGGCGTCTCTATTCCGCGGGGATCACGGGCGAGGGCGACCCCGGGTCGGTGGCGCGGAAAAGCGCCTGAAACTTCTCGAATTCCGGAAGCTCTTCTTTCTTGCCGAGCCCCATATGTTTCACAAGATCAAGGCTCGGGGCATAGAGAAAGCTCTGCGGACTTTTCGGGTCGGGAAAACGGTCAATCAGCCCCCGGAGAAGCAGGCTGCGCAGAATGAACGCGGAATTCACGCCGCGCTGGTACTCAATGCGCGACCGCGAGATCGGCCCGAAGTACGCGATTATGGCGAGCGTCTCCAGGCTCGCCGACGTCAGATCCTCGCGCAGTTCCTCTTTCACAAAGTCCTCGATGATGGAATGGAATTGCGGTTTTGTCGCTAACTGAACTTTTTCTCCGTCAGAGAGAAGCGTGAGGCCTCGCGCGGCCTCCTTGAGCCGGGCGTCAAATTCCTGGATCAGAGACGCCCCGTCTCCTGACGGCAAACCGAGGATCTTCTCGATCTTCTTTACCGCAAGCGGCTCGCCGTGGATGAAGAGGAGCGCTTCCAGTCCCGCGAATTGCTGATCTCTCGCTTCAGTTTGCATGTTTGGCGTCTGATTTCTTGATGATTATATCAGAAAGGTGCTCTTTTTGCTCCAAAAAGATCAGCTCTTCTTTCGCGAGGTGCAAAATCGCGATGAACGCGATCACGATCTGCGAACGCGTTTTGTCTTTGGATAGCCCCCGGAAGCTCGCCTCGGGAAGCCCGGCGAGGCGCTCGAGCACCTCTCTCATTGTCTCCTCAAGAGAGATGATCGTCTCGCGGATCACCCGGTTCTCGTGCGCGAGCGCCTCAAAGCTCAAGAATGTTTTCGCAAGCGCGACGCGAAGCGCGTCTCCCGTGATACTCTCTCCCGGGTAGAACACCCGCATATCCGAGGCTCCGCCGGCCGCGGACGACGGGATGAACGCTTGTACGATGCTCAGGAAATACGGTCTGCTGAATTCCCTGCTCCCATCGCGCCACAGCTTATTCAGTATCTTCATCGCGGGCCGGAGCTCGCGGTAGAGCCGGAGCCGCACCTCGAGATCCTTAATCTCGGCCTCCTCTTCCTTGGTGAGCGCGAGGTCTGGGAGAAGGGATTTCGACTTGATAAGGAGGAGCCGGCTCGCGACCACGATAAAATCAGCCACGAGCCGCATATGGGACGCTTCATGGCTCTCTATTTCTTTCCCTTTCCCCGTGAGCGTCTGGAGATACTTCAGAAAATCGTCCGTCACTTCGGCCAGGCTTATCCCGGTAATTTCCATCTTGCGCGCTTCGATAAGCTCGAGGAGCGCATCGAGCGGGCCGCGGAACTCTTTAAGGTTCAATTCATAGGTCATCCCTCACCTTTTAGAGATTTGTCGCTCCGCGACTTCGGAGCCCTGCGTCTCTTCACGATGATGTGGCGCTTGATAAGAAAACATTGTTCTGGTAAACAGCATGGCTGTATCTCTCAAAGGTGAGAGGTTATAGCTCTGGCAGTAAAGAACGCTCGACGTAGACGTTGTTCGGATCCCAAAGAAGCCAGCCGCTCCACATATCGCCCGCGGGCGTACTCGTTGTCCGCATGAGCACGTCTTCGGTCGCCTGGATCTCTTTCCGTATCATATCGGCAGAATAGACCGCTCCGATGTTAAAGGACTGAAGCCACGGACGAAGCCGCGCGTGCGTCGCGGACGGCGCGGGCGCGCCCGCAGGGACACTGCTCGTTGCGGTGCTCGTCGCTACCGGCACATCTATGAACGCGACCAGCCGTTTGAGGCCGGCCTCCAAAGAATATCTGATCACTTCGTAGGGATAGAGAGCGGGATTTGTATAACCCAAAAATCCGGCGGCATAGTGCGACGGATACACCATGGGCGAAACGTAGTCGAAATTTTCATACGCATCCTCGATGATCTGCCCGATGCCCAAGTCGTCCGAATTGACAGTCGCAAGACCGAACAGATCCACCGAGATGACCGCGCCCTTGAGTTCGCTGCGCAGATATGAAAAGAATTTCTTGAGCACTGCATGCCTCGGCGTATGGCCGTCCCAAAACGGGTAGCGTATGTCGGAGAGGTCGCCGTCCGAAGGAAATCGGACGTAGTCGAAGTTCACCTCGTCAAAACCGCGGGCAAACGCGTCCCGCGCGATCGCCGCGTGGTAATCCCATACGCCCTCCGAGGCCGGGTCAACCCAGTTCAGGCCCTTCCGATCGGCCCACAGCGTTCCGCTCGCGGTCGTGAGCGCCCACTCGGGACGAGCCCGCGCCAAGACGGGATCCTGAAACACGCTTATTCTCGCAATCGCATAGATCCCGTTGTCGTGAAGCTCCTTGATGAGCGCGTTTGGGCGCGCGATGCGGAGCTCACGTTCTGCCCCATTCGTTCCGACGTCGGGCACATCCATCGCATACGATACGTACCCCGAATAATCCTTGATATCAATGACCATCGCGTTCAATTCTGTCCGCTTCGCAAGATCAAGAAGCGTACGGACCTTGCGCGACGATCCCGCAGACCATCCGGTGAGATAGATTCCCTTCACGACCTGCGGAGGATCCGCGAGCGGCGACTGCTTCGCGATATCCCCCTTGCCGTTCTGCACGACTGGAGGAGACGACGTTGGCGCCGCGGCCTCCGGGATAACGAGCGGCGGCAGCGCCGCGGGCGCAACGGAAGTCCCCGGAGCATTCGCACCCGGCTCGAGCCGGATCACCCGCGGGGTAAGCATGAAAAAAAATCCGGCGCCGAGAACGAGAAGCAGGGCGCCGAGCAGCGCGTTTCGGGGAGAGAATGTGAACAGCGGCATACTGCGAAGCGTTTCTTGATTATTATAGGAAGATTATAGATAATTTCAAGAATGGCTCCCCGCCCTTCCTAGGATATACGATCCATGCAAAGCCAATTTTATACCTAATCAAATATGCCTATAGCGGCAAAAGGTCATAGTTCTAAAATTATGGATTGCAGATGCTTTGCAATTCTTGAAAGGTGAAGGATGGCGCTTGCGCTCTACCGTAAATATCGGCCCAAAAAACTGGAGGACCTCCTTGGACAAGAGTCCAACGTCCTTATCCTTAAGAATGCGGCGCGCCAAGGAAAGCTCGGCCACGCATATTTGTTCTATGGGCCGCGGGGAACCGGGAAAACTTCGACGGCGCGGCTGATCGCCAAGCTCTTGAATTGCGAGCGGCGCGCGCGCGACCCTAAATTCGGAGCGCTCGGCGAACCGTGCAACGCCTGCCGCGTCTGCGAAGAGATAGGCGCGAACATCTCGTTCGACGTGATAGAAATCGATGCCGCCTCGAACCGGGGCATAGAAGAGATCCGCAACATCAAGGAGAGCATCGCGATCGCGCCTGCGGGAAGCCGCTTCAAGGTCTACATCATAGACGAGGCGCATATGCTGACCGGCCCGGCGTCGAACGCCATGCTCAAGACCCTCGAAGAGCCGCCCGCGCACGCGGTCTTTATTCTGGCGACGACGGAATACGAAAAACTCCCGCCGACGATCACCTCGCGCACCCAGCGCTTCCTGTTCAAAAAGATCCCCAAAGTGAAGATGCTCGAAAAGCTCTCTGCAATCGCCAAGGCCGAGCGCATCGCGATCGACCCTCCGGCGCTTGAGCTCATCGCCGCGGCGGCGGAAGGAAGCCTGCGCGACGCAGAGTCAATGCTCGACCAGTTGAGTTCGTTTGAGGAAGCAATAGACCTCGCCGCCGCAGAGCGTTTGACCGGCAGGCTCGGCTTCAAAAAAGTGGACGGCCTCGCAGAGCTCATCTTGAAGAACGACTTGCGCGCGAGCCTGGACTGCCTTGCCGCCATCCATGAAGAAGGGCACAACCTCGTGCAACTCACACGCGACCTCATCCACTACGTGAGAAAAATACTCACCCTCGCCGTGAACCCCCTGCTCGCGGAGTCATTCCATCTTGAGCTCACCGCCGATGAGATACGGCGCGCGCAGCAGCTCGCCGGGCTGGTGAACGCCGACCAAGGAGTGAAGCTGCTGCGCGCTCTCATCCGTGCATATTCCGAAATGCGTTACAGCCCCTTCGCGATGATTCCGCTCGAGATCGCTCTCATCGAATACCTGGGCACGACAGCCGTAGCGTGATTCCTTTTCCCGCGATACAATAAGAAACGATGGGAAGCTTACTCCGCGCGTACTACGTAGTCGGCATCGCAGTCCTTATCCTGGTCTCTATCGGATTCTACTACCTCCTACGCGGCTCTCTTGAAGAACTGCAGCGTCCGGTGTTGGGCAACCCCTCGCTTTTTTCAATTTTTATGAGCACGAGCTCGGCAGACATAAAGAGCTTGGGGCTACCCTCTTCCACGTTCTTTGGTTTCGATATCGGACAGGGTTTCGGCGGAGCGGGAAGCACAGCCCAAAATCCCCGGATCCGCATGCAAGCCCAAGGGAAACATCTCCTTATCATCCAATGGGCGAACCTCCCGTTCGGCGCGGCGAATCTTGATCTGTATCGGATCTCGCAGGGAACCGGATGGACGCTCTGGCAGACCATCGCGCTCGGAGGGAACGACAACGGCGTCGTCAGGATCGCGACCTCGCTCGACCTTACGCAGTATGCGTTCTATGCCGAAGTGACGAACAGCTCCGGGAAGATCCTCTGGACTTCTTCCGACACGCCGACCACCCAGCTCCCCCCGAACCCGTTCCCCACTCCTTCTCCCACATCGTCCGACGAGCCCGCCGCTCCCGCGCCTACGTCTACGTCGTCTCCCGCGCCCTCACCAAGCCCCTCGCCAACCCCGTCTCCTGCTCCTTCGCCTACGACGACCCCAAGTACTCCTCCGCCAGAGCCCCCTCCCTCATCGCCCACCGGCTATTATTACTACCGACCGGACGGCTCTATCGCCGGGACGTACACTCCTCGCGTGGAAAACTTCTGGGTGGGGCACGGCGACGCGAACGCCATCCAGATCGGATGGCAAAACCTTGACGCATCGGTCACGAAGATCGTCGTATATCGCTCGCTCGCGGAGGGCGGCCCGTGGAGCCAGCTCCTCGTACACGGCTACTCGTCCGCGACCAATCCGTACGCCGTCCAGATCGTCGACGATACCATAGGGACTCCCCACTACTACAAAATGGAGGCGCGCGACCAAGCAGGAGCCGTGGTCGCAACATACGGCCCTCTGCTTCTTAGCCCGTAGCGGTTCAGCGCGAGAGCGAGATATTTTGTCCGAGTTCAGCGGACGGCGCGGTAATCGTGATCAGCGTACTCGTGGTTGACGAGCTTTGCACAATGAAATAGCCGGTGTCGTAATCAGCGAGACCCGAGTAGTGAGCGCCCGAGGCGCCCGGATCGACCGGGAGCATGGGAATATACTGCGGCACCAAACACGGCGCGATATTGTAGTCGCCCGCGGTACTCGCCATTTTCTTGGTTGAGGTCGGGAGCGCTCCGGAAGAACAGGTAAATCTCCCGGTTATGGATTCACTGACATTCTGGCGGACCGCGAGCATGAGCGCGTTCAGGTGAAGCTGGCGCTCCTTGTTTCTCGCGCTCGCGAGCTGGCGGCCGGGGTTTAGCGTAATAAGGCCGATCCCCGCCACCACGATAAACAGGGCGACTCCGAGCACGACTTCGATAATAGTGATGCCCTTTCGTGACATACGGTTATTGTAGCTCGGTCCAGGAAATCTGGACATATTCGTCGCTCGTCAAAGGAAAGCTCGGCGGCGGGCTGTAGAGAAGATTCGGGTCGTAGATAAGGACGCGTTCAAGGTAGCCAGTCAAATCAGTGTAGCCGAACCCGTACCGCTGATTACTGATGAGCGATCCGTAG
>Ga0154971_121_pt2 | contig 22117 bp, 17 predicted proteins | sample RifCSPhighO2_01_FD_105939 | JGI IMG/M metagenome (GOLD analysis project Ga0154971, IMG submission 105939) | Candidatus Liptonbacteria bacterium RIFCSPHIGHO2_01_FULL_56_18b
TTTGGGAATCGGCCTCTTCGACCAGCTCAGGGCGAGTAAAGCCGCAGGTCGTAATCATCGGATGCGGCGGATTGCTCTATAACGCGCTCCTTGCGGCGCGGGAGCTTGAAAAAGAAAAGATCGGGGTCGTGGTGCTGAACAGCCATACGATAAAGCCGCTGGACGAGAAAAAGATCGTTGAGCTTGCGAAGAAGACCGGTGCCGTGGTGACGGTAGAGGAGCACCAGGTCTCGGGCGGCTTGGGCGGAGCAGTTGCCGAGGCGCTTGCGAAACACGCGCCGACACCGATGGAGTTCATCGGCATGCAGGGCGTGTTCGGAGAATCCGGCCCGCCAGCAGAGCTTATTGAAAAGTACGGGATGGGCGTGAAGCATATTGTCGCGGCGGCGAAGAGAGCAATACGGAGAAAGTAGTTAGTAGCTAGGATTTAGGAGTTAGTGTAATGGAAAAGACGAAATCATTTCGAGAGCTGACCGTTTGGCAGAAATCCATGGACCTCGTTCTGAAAATTTATCAACAAACAAACAACTTTCCGCAGGCCGAATCGTACGGGCTCACGAGCCAGATGAGGAGAGCCGCAGTAGCGATTCCGTCCAACATAGCGGAAGGATATGCAAGAAGCCACACGAAAGAGTATGCCCGGTTTATCAGCGTCGCGTTTTCATCCGGGGCAGAATTAGAAACCCAGCTGGAAATTTCCAAGAAACTCAGCTATATAACTGACAGTGAGCATTCCGACGCGGTGGCGCTCTTGGACGAAATTATGAGAATGTTAAATAAACTATCCCAAGTCCTGAGAACTAATTCCTAGTTACTGATTCCTAACTACTAGCTACTAACTCCTATTCCTATGTACGACGTAATCACCATTGGTACGGCGACGCGGGACGTATTTTTGCAAAGCCCGCTGTTTAAGGTTTTAAAAGACCCGAGGCATTTGGAGAAGCTTGGGTTTCCGACTGGCGAGGCGCAGTGTTTCGCGCTGGGCGCGAAGATCGAAATTGGCAAGCCGGAATTTTTGATCGGCGGAGGCGCGGCGAACGCTGCGGTGACTTTCGCGCGGCAGGGATTTCGCGCGGGCGCGTTAGCGGAGATAGGAGCCGATTTTATAGGCGCGGAAATTCTCAAAAAACTTAAAAAAGAAGGCATACATCCGCTCGTGGTGCGGGATCGCAAAAAGAAAGGTACGGCATGGTCCGCGATCCTCCTTTCTCCGGGCGGCGAGCGGACCATTCTGAACTACCGGGGCGCGTCCGAGGATCTGGCCTTGCGCGACCTGCCGTTTGCGAAGCTTAACGCGAAGTGGGCGTACATCGTTCCCGGGAAGATCCCGCTTGCGATCATCATGCGCGCGATCGCGGCGCTCCGGCGCAAAAAGGCGAAGATCGCAATGGACCCTTCAAAGTATTATCTGAATCTCGGCGCGCGGCGCCTGCGCCCGATCCTGCGCGAACTCGACGTGATCACATTGAACCGTGAAGAGGCCGCATACCTGACCGGCGTGCCGTACGGGAACGAGCGGGCGATCTTCAAAAAATTCGATACGCTCGTTAAAGGGATCGCCGTGATGCACGACGGTCCGCGCGGGGTTCTCGTGTCGGACGGGCGCACGATCTATCGCGCCGGGGTCTTTAAGGAAAAGAAGCTTGTGGACAGGACGGGCGCGGGAGACGCATTCGGTTCCGGATTCGTGGCGGGCCTTGCGCGAATTCAAGACATCGGATACGCTATTCGGCTCGGGTCGGCGAACGCGACGTCGGTCGTGGAAGCGATCGGCGCGCAAGCCGGAATACTCACGAAGCGCAGGTTCGAATCGGAGCCGCGCTGGAGACGTCTCGCAATAACCCGGAAGATACTCTAAACCAATGGCGCTTTCTGCTGAGCAAAAACAGGAAAAAGTCGCAAAGATCCTGCGAACCGATAAGCATCTTTTCATCGCCATCGAAGAGCGGCTGAGCGCGCTCACCGGCAAAAAAGGCGTGATCGAGAACGTCCTCGAGGAGAACGAGGAGGTGATCGCGAAGCATCTTGAGGCGCTGGGCCTCCGGAGGGATGCGCGCGCGCGCGCCGTGTATAATTCTTTGATCTCCAAAGTGAAGGCGGACGACTATAAAATGTTTGAGTGTCTGGGGCGGCCGGATTTCCAGGCGGTCGAGCAGTGCCAGAAGATTGCGGAGATCGCGAAGCGGGTGGCGGTTCCGCCCAAAGGATTTTTCCTGAAACTCGACAAGGCAAAGGAACTTTTGCGGAAAAATCCTCCTGCGCAGGTCATGAAATTTCTCGGATACGATTCCGTGGACCGCATGCTCGACAAGGAAGACCTTTTTGAGGTCTACAGCGCGCTCCGGTTCGTGGAGGGCAGCGAGTGGCTGAATGCGGTGTTTTTCAAGCAATACGAGAAGCTCGCGCCCGGCGACTTCGAGGAGCGCGAGGTTCAGGTGAGGGCGCTCGGGCAGGTGTGGGATCAAGCCGCCCAGTCGTTCGCAAGGAAGAAGTGGCACAACATCAGCCACCTCAAGGAAATGGGGGTAGTGTTCATCATCCCCATCACGCTTGGCATTCCTGGTGAGCTGCTGCGCATGGTGAGCTTATTGCTCCACTATCTTCACGAGATCCCGTTCTACTCAGAGATGTTCCGGGCGTCCGCAAAACATCCCCGCACGTTCAGCAGAGACCTCGTCTCGCTTCTTCGCGGGGACGTGCTCCAGGAGCGCCGCGAGGAGAAAGGGAAAAGCACGTGGCTTGTGGTCCAGAGGTATCTTGCGAAGGACGACGAGAATGACTGGCGCCTGTTCGTCCCGCGCATCAACCCGGAAGCGCTGCATTGGTCTCGAGCGGAGACCGACCTTCCGCGAGTCGGCCAGGCGAGCAAGGAGCTTCCCGACGAGCTTATGTTCTGGTCGCGGCTGGGATGGGCTGGAGATTTCTTCCGCGACGAAAGCGGCGTGGACGTGCTCGTGAGCTTCAATCTCGTTGATACCGTTATGTCGCTCGTGAAGCAGCGGGAAATGGTAAAATACCTGTACCATCATCAAGAAGCGCTGTGGAACAAGATCTTCGTCGAATATTTCGGGCGCGAAGAACTTGAGCGATTTTCCAAAAAATATCTCCTGCAAGGATATTTCACGCTCTAGGCCATGCATCCCTCACCTTTCAGAGATAGAGATGGAGAAGCAGGCAGTCTTGATCTCTTGTCATTACGGAGGATGGTTCCGTGCGGATTGCATCGCTTCGGAGTCGCGAAGCGAAAAATCTCTGAAAGGTGAGGGATGAAACTATTACGGGAAACTCTCGCGGAGGCGCAGGAGAAGGGCGGGGCGGTCGGCCATTTTAACATTTCCGACCTCGTCGCACTCAAGGCGATCTTTGAGGCGGCATGGGAACTTAATGTGCCGGTGCTTATCGGTACGTCGGAGGGGGAACGCGACTTTCTCGGGCCGCGGCAGGCGGCGGCGCTCGTCCGCGCGCTCCGAGAAGAGCATCAGTTCCCGATATTCCTGAACGCCGACCACACCCATTCCATGGAAAAGGCGAAGGAGGCGGTTGCGGCCGGATACGACGCGATCCTTTTCGACGGCGCAAAACTAAACTGGGAAGAGAATGTCACCCAAACGAAATTCGTGGTCGAGTACGTAAAATCCGTGAATCCCGACATCCTGGTCGAGGGCGAGATCGGGTATATCGGTTCTTCGTCAGAGCTGCTTAAGGAAATTCCCGCGGGCGCCGCGGTCCGCCCGGAAGACCTTACGACTCCCGAACAGGCGGCCGAATTCGTGAAGAGGACAGGCGTTGACCTACTGGCTCCGGCGGTGGGGAATTTTCACGGCCTCCTCGGAGAAGCGTCGGGGCCGGATGCGGCCGGGAAAAATCTTGACATCGTGCGGATCGCGGCGATCAAGAAGGCGGTGAACGTTCCTCTCGTGCTCCACGGAGGGTCGGGAACCTCGGACGCGGATTTCCGCGAGGCGATCAATGCGGGCGTGAGCATCATCCATATCAACACAGAACTGCGGCTCGCTTGGAGAAAGGGAATGGAACTTGGCCTTCGCAGGAAGCCGGATGAAGTTGCGCCCTATAAGCTCTATTCTTTCCCGCTTGAAGCGATAAAAAAGACGGTGAGCGAGCGTTTGCGGTTGTTCAGCAGCCCGCAGTAAAGCCCCCGCGCGGACTTTGTTAAGAAAGCCGTCCCGCAGGCCGAGCGGGCACGGTGCTCCGCCTTTTGGTTTCCGGGAACCGGCGTTCGGTTCGCTCCTGCGGAGAACCGCCGCCTGCATCTCGGCGTCAAAACTCCGATCGCGATCGGAGGCCGAACTTTTGACGCCTCCGATAGCTTCCCGTAAACCAAAATGCGGAGCGAGCGAGCAGGGGGTTGCGGGACGACCACTCTTTTGCTACGCTATGGTGCTATGGAACTGGTCGCCCAAATCAGAGACAAACTCGGAAAAGCGAGCAAGGCCCTTCGGGAGCAGGGCCTCATTCCCGCCGAACTCTATGGGCACGGCGTGAAGAATCTTCATTTAGCGGTCGGCGTCAAAGAGTTCAAAAAAGTTTTTAAAGAGGCCGGCGAGAATACGGTTATCACGCTACGCGTGGACAAAGAGACGCGTCCCGCGCTTATTCACGACGTCGCGCGCGATCGCCTGCACGACGATGTGACACACGTCGATTTTTACGAAGTGCGGATGGACCAGAAGATCACCGCTCACATACCGGTCGAATTCGTGGATGAAGCGCCGGCAGTAAAGAACCTGGGCGGCATACTCAACAAGACGATGACGGAGATAGAAGTGGAGGCGCTGCCCGCGGATCTGCCGCATCGCTTCACGGTTTCTCTGTCGCCGCTTGTTGAATTGAACCAGAGCATCTACGTGAAAGATCTACGGCCGCCGAAGGGCGTGAAGATTCTTGTCGCGCCGGGCACCGTGATGGTGACGGTGACGCCGCCGCTCAAGGAAGAGGTGGTGGAGAAGCCGGCAGAGGTGAGCGAGGTCAAGGTTGAGTCCGAAGAGAAGAAGATCGAGCGCGAGAAAGAAAAAGAGAAAGACAAGGAAAAGGAGAAGCCCGCGGCGTAACTCCGCGCCTATCCCTTCGTTTCCCATAAGGTGGATTCGCGTTATGATATATTGGCGATCGCCATTCTTACTCCCTTATGCGGCTCCTTCGACCAAAATCTCTTCTTGACATCCAGACCTCGCGCGACAGCGTGTATCGCGCGCGCGCGCGGCGGATAAACCTCGACTACCACAGGACGCGCCGGGTGTCCCTTACGGCGTTCTTGAAATTAGCCGCCGTCGGCTGTGCGGTGTGGTTCTTGGTTGTGGGATTGGCTGCGGCGCCTACCATGGTGACGCGGGCGCAGAACGCGGTGAGCGATGAAGAACGAAAATCACTCGAGGATCAGTTGCACACCCTCGAGTCCCAGATCGACCAATACGAGGACCAGATCGTGAGCTACCAAAAACAGGGAGGCACGCTAAAGAACGAGATCTCCAAACTGGACAGCAAGGTCGCCAAGTTGAATCTGCAGATCAAAGCGGTTCAGCTCACGCTTGCGGGGATCGATCAGAAGATCGGCGAGACGCAAACCCAGATCCGTGCCACCGAGGGCAATATCCTTAGCAAACGGGCCGTCCTCTCCGATCTTTTGAAGAGCCTCTACGAGAACGACAATTTGACCCTGGTGGAGATCTTTTTGAAGCATCCCAAGCTGTCCGACTTTTTCAGCGATCTCAACAGCCTCGCGCTTCTGCAGAATAACGTGCGAACGACCATTATCGAGATCAGCAATCTCCGTGATCAGCTGGAAGATCAGAAGGATCAGTTCGCGCTCGCGCGGGCGGACGCCGCGACGCTCCAGGAATACCAAGTGTCCCAGAAGGGCGAGACCAGCCAGCTGAAACAGCAAAAGAACGACCTGCTTGCCGCGACCAAGGGCCAGGAGTCGAAATACCAGTCGCTCCTCAAGCAGACCAAGGAAACCGCCGCGCAGATCCGCAGCAGGATCTTCCAGCTCTTGGGCGGCGGCGAGCTGAGTTTTGAACAGGCCTACCAGTATGCGAAGCTCGCATCTGGCGCGACCGGCGTGCGCGCCGCGCTGATCCTCGCGGTTCTGGACCGCGAGTCGGCGCTCGGCAAGAACGTCGGCAGGTGCAGCTACACGACCGCGATGAGCCCGAAAAACCAGCAGATATTCCTCACGATCGTAGCCGAGCTGAACATTTCTCCGGACGCGGTCACCGTATCGTGCCCGAACGCGGACGGCGTCTACGGCGGCGCGATGGGGCCGGCGCAGTTCATCCCTTCGACCTGGCAACTCTATCGCGATGCGGTGTCGCAGATCACTGGACGCACTCCGGCGTCGCCGTGGAATAACGCCGATGCGTTCGTGGCCACCGCGCTGTACTTAAGGGACGCGGGCGCGGCGAATGCGTCCATCGCGAACGAGCGGAGGGCCGCCGCGCGCTATTATGCGGGAGGGAATTGGCAGAGGTACTTGTGGACGTACGGCGAAGCAGTGATCAGCCGCGCACAGCGGTTCCAGCAGGATATTGATACCATTACGGGGTAGCTTGTACCGCCATGGTCAAAAAAACAATATTCAAAAACGGCCTCCGCGTGATCCTCGTGCCGCAGCCGTCGAGCCTCACCGCGACGGTCCTGGTGCTGGTTGAGGCCGGCTCCGAGTACGAAACACGGAGGATAAACGGCATCTCGCACTTTCTTGAGCACCTCGTGTTCAAGGGCACTACGAAGCGTCCGAAGCCGGGCACGATCTCTGCGGAACTCGACGCCTTGGGCGCGGAATATAACGCGTTCACCGGCCAGGAATACACCGGCTATTGGGCCAAGGCGGAGCGCCACAAGCTTTCACGCATTCTGGAGCTCGTATCCGACCTTTACCTGAATCCTATTTTCCCGGCGGGAGAGATTGAGAAAGAGCGCGGGGTCATCATAGAGGAGATCAATATGTACGAGGATACGCCGATGCGCCGCGTGCAGGAAGATTTCTCCGCGCTGCTCTACGGCAACCAGCCCGCTGGATGGGATATCGCGGGGAGAAAAGAGGTCATAAGAACTCTGCGGCGCGATGATTTCGTCGCTTATCGCGCGAAACACTATGTCGCGCCGGCGACCGTGGTGATCGTCGCAGGGGCGTTCCATCCCGCGCAGACGATGCGGCAGATCAAGGGGCTGTTCGCGCATCTTCCACGCGAGCCCAAGACCGGCAAAGCCAAGACGCGCGAGAGCCAGCGCGGGCCGCAAGTACTCTCCAAATTTAAAGGATCCGATCAGACGCATCTCGTGCTGGGGACGCGCGCGTTCCATATTTTGGATCCCCGGCGGTACGCTTTGCAGGTCTTGACTGATGTCTTGGGAGGTGGAATGAGTTCGCGTCTTTTTACTCGTATTCGTGATCAGCTTGGCGCCGCCTACTATGTGCGCGCTGGCGCCGAACTGTTCTTGGATCACGGCTACACAACGATCTCTGCGGGCGTAGACCACAAAAAGATAGAGAAGGTCATTGAGGCGATGCTGGACGAGCTCCGGCGTCTCCGGAGAGAGCTTGTCCCGCCCGCCGAGCTCAAAAAAGCGAAAGACCACATGGTCGGCAATTTTATGCTCGGCCTGGAAACGTCGGACGAGCTCGCGAGCTATTACGGCGGGCAGGAGATCATTACCCGATCCCTTATCGCTCCAGAGACCCTCATACGGCGGATCCAGGCCGTGCAAGCCAAAGAGATACGTGCTATCGCACGGACGCTTTTCGTGAATTCGAAGCTGAACCTTGCGGTCATCGGCCCCTATAAAAAGCCCCAGGTATTTAAAAAGCTTCTGCGCCTGTAGTCCTTGCTGGCGGCCCGTTTGGCAGGGAAGCGCCTATTGTATCCGCCTGATTTTGTGTGTAATCTGATACTAAATCGTATCGGTTGCAAGATCTCGTATCACCGGCATGGAGAGGAAGACATTGGAAATCTCGTGGGCCAGTTTATGGCGTGTGTTGTTCTTCATCGTACTTGTCGCCCTCATGTTCTGGGGCAAGAGGATCCTCCTCGGCCTGTTTTTGGCGATCGTCATCTCGTCGGGATTGGAGTTCATCGTGAATTTTTTGGAGCGGCGCGGCATCCCGCGGGCGCTCGGGGTGATCATGGTGTTTCTTGCGGGCGCCGTCGGCATCATCCTTACGGTGTACACGATAATCCCGCTCATCATCGTTGATATCAACACCGCGCTCATCACGCTCAGCCAGACGACCGGCGGGACGTGGTGGGGGCCGCTCGTGAATTTCCGTACCGCGCAGTCGGCGAGCACGCTCATCAACCGTATTTCACAGGAATTCTTCTCCGGCGCCTCATCGCCGCTCGGCGTGGTGTCGCACGTGCTCGGCGGCGTCATCCTTTCGTTCTCGATCCTGATCTCCGCGTTCTACTTGAGCCTCACCCGTGACGGAATCGAGCGTTTCATCCGCGCGGTCTTCCCGCCGGACTACGAGGATACGGCCCTGCGCATCTACGCGAACTCATCGAAGCGGATCGGCGACTGGTTCCGCGCGCAGATCGTCTTGAGCTTTGCCATCGCGCTCACCGTGTTCATCGCGCTGTTCCTCCTTAAAGTGAAGTACGCATTTCTGCTCGCGATCCTCGCCGGGTTTTTCGAGCTCGTGCCGTATATGGGGCCTATCCTCTCCGGTTCCGCGGCCGTGCTCTCTGCGTTCACCACGTCCGTTACCCTCGCGCTCTATACGCTGGGCGTCTTCCTGGTGATCCATCAGATCGAAGGCCACTTCCTCGTGCCGGTCATCGTCGGACGTCACGTAGCCCTGCATCCGGTGATCGTGATCATCGCGCTCCTTCTCGGATTCGAGCTCGGGGGGATCCTCGGCATGCTCATCTCGATACCGGCTACCGTGGTGTCGCAGGAAATCCTTGAAGATTGGTCCGGGAAGCGGCGCCGCCGCGAGCCGGTTGGGGCGTAAATGAAAAAGTTCTACATTACGACGTCGCTCCCGTACGTGAACGCGCCGCCCCATATCGGTTTCGCGTTAGAGATCGTTCAGGCGGATATCCTCGCGCGGCATCGCCGCCTTGCGGGCGACGAGGTGGTGTTCAATACCGGCACCGATGAGCACGGACTGAAGGTGTACCGCCAGGCGCTCGCAGAGAAAAAAGACCCGCAGGCGTATGCGGACGAGTATGCGAAGAAGTTCGAATTATTGAAAGATGCCCTGAATTTGAGCTACACCGATTTTATCCGTACGACCGACCCGCGCCATATGAGGGCCGCGCAGGAATTCTGGAGGCGGTGCGAGAAGAGCGGCGACATAGAGAAAAAGGCGTATAAGATAAAATATTGCGTCGGCTGCGAGCTCGAGAAGACCGATTCGGAGCTTACTGACGGCCGCTGCCCCGTTCACCCGAATCTCGCGCTTGAGACCATTGAAGAGGAGAATTACTTTTTCAAGTTCTCGAAATACCAGAAAAAATTGCTGGATTTCTACGACGGGCATCCGGATTTTGTGGTGCCGGACTTCAGATTCAACGAGATCAGGAAATTCGTTGCCGGAGGCGTCAATGATTTCAGCATCTCGCGGCTCAAAGAGAAGATGCCGTGGGGAGTGCCGGTGCCGGGCGACGACTCGCACGTGATGTACGTATGGTTTGACGCGCTGGTGAACTATATCTCGACCCTGGGCTGGCCCGAGGACGAAAAGAAATTCAGAGATTTCTGGCCAGGTGTCCAGGTCGCGGGTAAAGACAACCTCCGCCAACAGACGGCGATGTGGCAGGCGATGCTTATGTCGGCGGGCCTTCCCAACTCGCGGCAGGTTTTCATCCACGGCTTCGTGAATGTCGCGGGCGGGAAAATGTCAAAGAGTGTGGGCAACGTGGTGGACCCTCTCGAGCTCGTCCGTGCCTACGGGACCGATGCCGTGCGTTTTTGGCTCGCGCGGGAAGTGAATCCGTTTGAGGACAGCGATTTTACGCTCGAGAGGTTCAAGGAGAGCTACAATGCGAATCTCGCGAACGGCCTCGGCAATTTCGCAAGCCGCGTAACCGCGCTCGCCGCGGATACGGAATTTGTTCTGTCCAAGCTGGCCGTTTCGAAGGAGGTTGAACAAGCAATTGCGGATAGCCGGGAGGCGTGCCGGAGGAAGCTTGCAGGATTTGCGTTCAACGAAGCCATAACAGCCGTCTTAGAGCTCATCCGCTTCGGGGACGCGTACGTGAACGAGAAAAAACCATGGGAAACAAAGGATGCGGCCGTGATATACGATCTCACAGTCATCTTGGACAATGTAGCCGCGCTTATCGCGCCGTTTTTGCCGAAAACAGCGGAAGCGATCACGAAGTGCATACGCCATACTGACGGCAAGGTTAGCGTGGATAGATGTCCGACGCTTTTCCCGCGCATCGCGTGATATGCGATTCATTGACGCGCATACGCACGTTCAGTTTGCGGCGTTCGACGCCGACAGAGAAGCGGTGGTCCTACGCGCGCTTGAAGCGGGTGTGTGGCTCGTGAACGTCGGCACGCAGAAAGACACGTCGGTCTCCGCGGTCGAGCTCGCGCGGAAATACAAGGAGGGCGTGTATGCGGCGGTCGGCCTGCACCCCGCGCACACCGCAAAGTCGTTCCACGACGCGCAAGAGTTGGGCGGGGGAGAGGCGGCAAAAGGATTCACGAGCCGCGGCGAGGAATTTGACCATACGTATTACAGGGATTTAGCTTCAGATTCCAAAGTGGTTGCGATCGGCGAGTGCGGGCTTGACTATGCCGCTTTTGTTCGCGAGCGCAGCGAGAGATCACAAAAGCGAGCATCCGCCGAAGCCGGAGGCGGATTGACGCAAGAAGAAATTGAACAGCGAAAACAAAAGCAGCGTCAGGCATTTGAGGCGCAGATCCGGCTCGCGCACGAACTCGAAAAACCGCTTATGATCCATTGTCGCGGCGCGTTTGAAGATCTTATCCGACTCCTATCTACTAACTCCAAGTTCCTAGGTCCTAATCCCGGCATCATCCACTTTTTCACCGGAACACTTGACGATGCGAGCAAGCTTCTTGCATTGGGTTTTTCTTTCACGTTCGGCGGCGCGATAACATTCCCGCCTCGACTTGCCGAGCAAGGCCGAGGCGGGAACTATGACGAGGTGATCAGGGCTATTCCGATGGATCGTATTCTCTCCGAGACCGACGCGCCGTATGTCGCGCCTGCGCCGCACCGCGGCAAGCGCAACGAGCCGAGATATGTGATCGAAGTGGTGAGGAAATTAGCGGAATTAAAACAGGTCTCTGTCCAAGCAATGGATGAGCAGATTTTTGAAAACGCGAAACAGGTTTTCCGGATATAGCTTGTTTTAGCCTCGTAAATTCAGTACAATTCGTGCATCATGATGTCTTCGTACGATTTCTCCCGCATCGAGAAAAAGTGGCCCTTCGACAGGCTCAGGGCAAGCCCTTCGATAAACTCAAGGTGAACAGAAAGTATGAAGTATAACTTCCACGATATAGAGCGAAAGTGGCAGAAGGAGTGGCAGAGGCGGAAAGTTTACGAGCCGGACTTAAAAAACTCCAAGCGCCCGTTCTATAACCTCATGATGTTCCCGTACCCTTCAGGAGAAGGGCTGCATGTCGGGAACGTGTACGCGTTCACGGGCTCGGATATTTACGGGAGGTTCAAGCGGATGCAAGGGTATGACGTGTTCGAGCCGATCGGGCTTGACGGGTTCGGGATCCACTCGGAAAACTATGCCTTGAAGATCGGCAAACATCCGATGGAGCAGGCAAAGATCACCGAGAAGCGGTTTTACGAGCAGCTTGGAGCGATCGGTAACGGCTTTGCGTGGGACGAGCGCCTTGAAACGTACGACCCGGAGTACTACAAATGGACGCAGTGGATTTTTACGCGGCTTTTTAAACGCGGGCTTGCGTACCGCAAGAAGCAGGCAGTGAATTGGTGCCCGTCGTGCAAGACCGTGCTCGCGGACGAGCAGGTCATCTCTGGGAAGTGCGAGCGGTGCGGCGCGGTCGTGGTCAAGAAAGAGCTTGAGCAATGGTTTTTCCGCATCACTAAATATGCAGACAAGCTTTTGAGGAATTTAGGGAAACTGGATTGGTCGGAACGCGTGAAAATCGCCCAGCGAAACTGGATAGGCCGGAGCGAGGGCGCGGAGGTCGATTTTGAGGTTAAAACGACGGAAAAACTAAATTATCTTATTCTCCATGGCTATACAGGCTCTCCTCAAGAGAACAAGTATCCCTGGATTAAAAAAGAGCTTGAAAAGAGGGGATATGAAGTAAACATACCGAAACTTCCCAATACCAATGATCCAAGCGAACAAGAGCAAGTTAATTACGTTTTAGAAAATTTCACGCTGGACGAAAACACGGTTCTTTTTGGTCATAGTTTGGGTGCGATTGTTGCTTTGAAGGTCCTTCAAAAAGCAAACACACCCATAGCAAAATTGGTTCTTGGCGCCGCAGCTCTTGATCCCAAATTCTCAAGAGATTCTAAAAGACCTTTTTGGGATAGTTTTAATTGGAACTTCAATTACAAGAAGATAAATGATCTGGTTTCAGACAAGGTTATCATTTCCGACGTCCGTGAGCCCCACAGAGCCAGTTACTTACGATATTTATCAGAAAAATTATCCGCCAGATTAGCAGAAGAAAAGAGTATAAAAAAGCACTTCACGGGGTCAACCGAACCGGCTATATTGAACAATCTTATTCTTTCAATCCGTGTCTTCACCACCCGGCCGGATACTCTGTTCGGCGCGACCTATATGGTTCTTGCACCCGAGCACCCGCTCGTTCAAAGCTTAAGGCCGAGGATCAAGAACTGGCACGAGGTCCAGCGCTATATTAAAAGCGCCGCAGGCAGATCAGAAGAAGAGCGTATTGCCGAAGGGCGAGTCAAAACAGGGATTGAGCTCAAGGGGATACGGGCCGTAAATCCCGCGACCAAAAAGGAGATTCCGGTATGGGTCGCGGATTACGTACTCTCTTCCTACGGCACGGGCGCGATTATGGCGGTTCCGGCGCATGACGAGCGGGATTTCGTATTCGCGAAGAAATATGCGCTGCCGATCGTGCCAGTGATAAAGCCGGTTATTATACGGCAACCTCCGGGCGCGGGTGCGCGAGGGATGGCGGCTGAGGAAACGGTTATCCAGAGCGAATGCTGGGTCGGCAGCGGCGAAATGACGAACTCGGGAAAGTTTGATGGTATGGATTCGGAAAAAGCCCAATGGGCGATCACGAAAGCCGTGGGCGGCGCGCGAAACGTGCAGTACCGTCTCCGCGACTGGCTGATCTCGCGCCAGCGCTACTGGGGCCCGCCCATCCCGATGATCTATTGCGCATCGTGCGCCAAAGCGGGGAAAGGCGAACAAAAAGGAATGCCCGGCTGGTACGCGGTTCCCGAAAAAGACCTGCCCGTAAAGCTTCCGTTCCTCAAGGATTTTCGGCCGCGCGGCAAAGGAAAATCGCCGCTCGCTTCAGTAAAGTCATTCTATGAGGTGAGGTGCCCCTCGTGCGGAAAAAAGGCGAGGCGCGAGACCGACGTGTCGGATACGTTCTTGGATTCCGCGTGGTATTTCCTGCGCTATGCTTCCGTACGCGACAGGCGGCGCGCATGGGATCCTGCGGCGACCCGCGCGTGGCTCCCGGTCAATATGTACATCGGCGGCGCAGAGCACTCGGTCCTCCATCTCCTTTACTCACGGTTCATGGCAATGGCGTTCCACGACATGAAACTTCTCCGCTTTGACGAACCATTTACGCATTTCCGCGCGCACGGGCTCTTGATCAGCGAAGGCGCGAAAATGTCGAAGTCAAAAGGGAACGTGGTGAACCCTGACGAATACATCAAGAAGTTCGGGGCGGACGCCTTGCGGATGTACCTTATGTTCCTCGCGCCGTTCGAGCAGGGCGGCGATTTTCGCGACCAGGGGATCTTGGGGATCACACGGTTTCTGGAGCGCGCGTGGAAGTTCGGACATGTGGTGAGCGCTTCGCCGCGCCCCAAAGACAGCGGGCCGGAAGTTTTTCGTTTGCTGAATCAGACCATCAAGAAAGTCGGGGAGGATATCGAAGCCCTGCGCTATAACACCGCGGTGAGCGCGCTCATGATCCTTTTGAATAAAATAGAAGCGGACCCGCAGCATACGTCGCTGCTTACCTGGAATGACTTCCTCAAGCTCCTTGCGCCGTTTGCGCCGCACATGAGCGAAGAGTTGTGGGGCATATCAGGCGGGAGAGGCAGTATTCATCGCGCGTCATGGCCAAAGCACGACCCCAAAGTGCTCCGCGAGGAAACATTCACGCTCGTCGTCCAGGTAAACGGCAAGATGCGCGATGCGGTCGAGGCGTCCATTGGCATCGGCGAGAAGCAGGCGCGCGAGCTTGCGCTCGGACGCGAGCGAGTACGGACGTTTTTGGGAGGGAGGACGCCGAAGCGGATCGTGTACGTACCCAAACGGCTCGTAAATATTGTAGTATAAGGACGCGCCTCCATGATCCAAAACCCCCTCTATATCGTCGGCTTCGTCTTTATCATCGCGTTCGGCAGCTATCTTTTGCTTACGCGGACCGTTACGCTGCCGAATTTTAACCTTCTGTATTCTACATCGACCACGCGCGTGGGGGTAAGCGTCACCTCGCCGCCCTCGGCCGGGTCGTCGCAGATAAGCTCGCCGCCATCCGGCTCGGGAACGCCGACCTCTCCGCAGATCTCACCCTCCGAAATCCCCAGCGGCTTTACCCTTGAAGATCTTTCTCCGTTCTTCCACAAGGTCCGCATGAACGGCGTGAGCCCCGGCGGGTTGTACAGCTACAGCCAGGTCAATCTTTCGGCGTACGGCCTCTCCGGCGGAGAGGCGGTGGATATCACGGGCTGGCTTTTCAAGGGCAACAGCGGCAGCCAGTACATCCCGCAGGCGGTCGCGCTCTACGATCCTTCGGGGCTCTCCGGCGAGGGCGACATTGTTCTTAAGAACGGCGACATGGTTTCCATTTATTCGACCGTGAGCCCCATCGGCAGGAATCTTCGGCTCAACAAGTGCATCGGTTATCTGGAGAACGCCGCCGCGTTCAATCCGTCGCTCTCTAGGAACTGTCCCTACATCAACCGTTCCAGCGTCGGGGGATTCACCGGCAGGTGCCAGGACTACATCATGTCCTTGAGCGGCTCATGCCGTCTTCCAGCTGCGAGCCCACCGATTGCGCAGGACGATTACGCCTGCCGCGCGTTTTTGGATACATTGAATTACAATGGCTGTTACAGTAAGCACGCGAGCGAGCCGGATTTTCTGGATCGTGAATGGCGGGTGTGGACCGGCTCAAAATTCTTGGACGATCGGCACGACCGCGTCCGCCTTCTTGACCGTCAAGGGTTCCTCGTGGATCTGTACGAATACTAGAATAGGGAGTAGTGAGTAGAAAGTAGTAAGTAGGGAGTGCGATGGAAAAAGGATACAAAGATCTCATTGTGTGGCAGAAAGCAAAACAGCTGGCGGTAGAAGCGTATCGACTCACCGGGAAATTTCCTGCCTCAGAAATATACGGGATTACCGCGCAGATAAGACGCGCGGCTGTCTCTATACCTTCCAATATCGCAGAGGGCTACCGCAGAAATCATAAAAAAGAACAAGCCCAGTTCTTGCGTATCGCGTTCGGTTCCGGCGCGGAGCTTGAAACCCAGATGGAGATCAGTAAAGAAATTTTTAGCAAGAATGGGCTTGATTTTGCGTCCGCCGAGATCTTGCTCGAAGAAGTGATGAAGATGCTTAATAAGCTGATCTCTATCGCGTAAGATCGCTACTCCCTACTTCCTACTCGCTACTTACTATTTGCGCTCTGCGAGCGTGACCTTGAGATTAAGCTGTTTATTGCCGCGCTGGACGAGGAGATGCAAGGCGTCTCCCACCGCGAGATTCTCAAGCACGTCCTGGACTGGGTGGTCGCGGTCAACCCGTTTCGCGTTGCATTCCAAAATAATGTCTTTCTCCTTGATGCCGGCGCGGTCAGCCGGACTTCCGGGCACCACGCCGTGGTCATGCGCGCTCTCGCGCACCACGAGCGCGCCGTAGCCGACAGGAAGGCTCATCTTCTCCTGCAGCTTCTCATCAATGATGACGTAGCGGACTCCGAGGAGCGGCCTCCGGATTCGGCCGAAATGTGTGAGGTCCTCGAGGTCGCGCTTCGCGGCGTTTATGGGGATCGCGAATCCGATGTTCTGCGCGCCGAATACGATGGCCGCGTTGATGCCGACTGCCGAGCCGTTCACGTCCACGAGCGGCCCGCCCGAGTTGCCCGGGTTGATCGCCGCGTCGGTTTGGATCAGCCCGCGCATTTCCTGCGGTGGCGCCATGGGGTCGGCTTTGGCCGCGATCGCGCGCGAGAGTCCGGAAACGATCCCAAGGGACACCGTGTTTTTGAAAAGCCCCAGCGCGTTCCCGATCGCGACCACGCTCTGACCGAGCTCAAGCCGCGTGGCGTCGCCCAAAGGCACGGCAGAGAGATTTTTCGCCGCGATCTTGATGATAGCCACGTCGTTCACCGGGTCGCGGCTCAAAACCTCTGCCGGGAATTTATTGCCGTCATTCGTGACTACGGTGTATTCGGCTTTGGGGTCGATGAGGACGTGCTTGTTTGTAAGAATGAGGCCGTCCTCGCGGACCGCGAACCCGGACCCGCCGCCTACGGCGACCATGCCGTGGCTGTCCACCATCGCGTCAGGGATCTTGAATTTCGGCTTTACTTTGAGCTTCTGATTGCCTTGCCGGCCTGGGAAAAAGAGATAGAGCTCGTTCTTCATCTCTTTTTCCAGGTCTTCGAGGTGCTTCGAAATAATGATCGACACCACCGCGGGCATGACGCGCTTTATGGTAGAAATGATCTTTTGCTCATCCATCCCTCACTCTTTCATAATTTGCCGCTTCGCGACTACGAAGCCAAGATGATTAATGGAATGTATGTCTTTTTTGATGCCTCACCATTCCAAAGAGTGAGGGATCCATGGATCCTATTATACCAAATGTGGAGAGTATGATACAATTTTAGCCATGAACAAAACACTTTGGATCGTGCTCGCGGTCGTTGTCCTCGTCGGCCTGTGGGCGTGGACGGGGTATAACGGGTTCGTGTCGGCGAACGAGGCGATCGATAACCAATGGGCGCAGGTGGAGACCCAGTACCAGCGGCGATTCGACCTGATCCCGAACCTCGTGGAATCGGTCAAGGGCACGATGAAGCAGGAGCAGGCGATATTCAACGCCCTTGCGGAAGCGAGAACCCGCTATGCGGGCGCGAAGACCGTTGACGAGAAATCTGCGGCTGCGGGCGGGGTGGAGAGCGCATTCGCGCGGCTCCTCGTCGTGATGGAGAATTATCCACAGTTGAAGTCCGCGGAAAACGTCCAGACCCTGATGGTGCAGATTGAAGGGACGGAAAACCGCGTGAGCGTGGAGCGGGGCCGCTTCAACGACCGCGTGCGGGAGTTCAACGTGGCGGTCAAGAGGTTCCCGGGGAACGTGCTTGCCGGAATGTTCGGCTTCAATGAGCGGCCGTATTTTGAAGCCGCGTCAGGCGCCGAGAACGCCCCGCCGGTGAGTTTCTAGACGTCCCTGATCTGGATGAGGAAAGTTTTTCTTTTGCTTCTCGCGTTGCCGCTTTTGGGGAACGCGTATTACAGCCCCGGGAAACCGGCCGGGTTCGTGAACGATTACGCGGAGATGCTCGCGCCCGCAGAAGTTCAGGCGCTTGAGGGCAAGCTCACGAGCTTTGAAAAAGAGACGTCGAACGAGCTTACGATCGTGACGGTGCCGGACCTTGGCGGCGACACGATAGAGAATTTCGCGGTCAAGCTGTTTGAAGAGTGGAAGATCGGTAAGGCAAAGAACGACAACGGCGTACTCCTGCTTATTTCGCGCGACGACCGCGAGGCGCGGATAGAAGTGGGGTACGGTCTTGAGGGCGCGCTTACTGACGCGCAGAGTTTTCCGATCATCGATCAGATCATTGTGCCGGCGTTCCGCGAAGGGAAATACTATGAGGGGTTAAGCGGCGCCGCGGACGCGATCGTGGCCGCGACAAAAGGCGAATATGCGCCGGAGCCCTCGCGCGCTTCAGGAAAGCTGGATCAGGATACGATCTGGTTCATTATAACCGCGGCGTGGTTTGCGCTCGTGTGGCTGGGGAGCGTGCTTGCGCGGTCAAAGTCGTGGTGGGGCGGGGGAGTGGTGGGCGGAGTGCTTGGCATAATCGTCACGATATTTTTCGGATTTTTGCTAGCCGGGCTTATCGCACTCGCCCTGCTTGTGCCCATCGGATTATTTCTTGACTATGTGGTGTCGCGGGAATATCAAAAAGCAAAGCAGTCCGGCCGTATGCCGCGCTGGTGGGGCGGAGGCGGCTTAGGCCACGGCGGAGGAGGATTTGGCGGAGGGTTTGGCGGTTTTGGCGGTGGACATTCTGGCGGCGGCGGCGCGTCCGGAAGGTGGTAGGGGGCTCAGTCTGGCCCGCCTTCGCCAAGGATTCGGCGAGGCATAAGATTTTGTAACGCGCTTTGCGCTAACAAAAACTAATGCGGGGGGTGGGATTCTTCCCTCTCGATATAAATCTTTGATTTGTCTATCGAGAGCAATCCCGCCCTATCAGGAGAACTCGCAAACGCTTTCCCCCGCACAAAGCGGTAGGGGTGAGATTCGAACTCACGATCCCGCTAAGCGGGATAGCGGTTTTCAAGACCGCCGCCTTCAGCCGCTCGGCCACCCTACCTTGTGCCTCGCACTGCGAAGCTTCATGGTCACCTCGCGAAGCGAAGTGGTGGACCGTGCGAGAATCGAACTCGCGCCCCCTCGCCTCGCTGAAGCTTTGGCGAAGCGGGCCGGATGCCCCGATTGACTTTGGTGGGCTTGTGTGGACCCGAGGGGAATCGAACCCCTATCTTCCGGATGCAAACCGGATGCTCTGCCACTAAGCTACAGGCCCACCAAAGTCAATCGGGATCCCGACTTCTTTATTGCAATTACATTCGTGCGTCGGGACAAACCGCCTGCCTGCCTGCCTGCAGGCAGGGGTACACTGCCACTATGCTAACGGCCCCTCCATCACCACTCTACGGCTAAGAACCGAAAAAGTGAAGCTCCACGGCTTTACCGCCGTGGCCTCCGTACCAACAGGGTTCCGTGGAGCGGAACCCCGCACCGAAAGCCATTCATCCATAGGTTCACACCTATGGCTTTCTGGTGCGTGGGCAAATATCACTTCCCGAAGCGGCGCTCGGTTCCTGCGTACGAATTGAGCGCTGCTGTGAATTCCTCGGGAGAGAAAGCCGGCCACAATGTCTTTGTAAAATACAACTGCGCCTCTGCCACGTCCCACATCATCATTCCCGCTGACCAATGCGGCTCTCCTCCGGTCCGGATCACGAGATCCACGGGCGGGAGGTCGTGCGTCCAGAGATTCTGCTTCACGAGCCCGGGGTTCACAGGGGCGGGATGGGGATTGCCGCCCGACCGGCGGATTTTCTCGATCGCCGCCATCATCTCATCAAGCCCGCTGTATGCCATAAGGAACGTCAGCCGATAACGGCTATAGGCGCTCGTCGTCCCTATCACCTCGCGCATCACTCGCTTCAGGCTTTCCGGGAATAACTCTTTCCACCGCCCGATCATGTTCACCCGCACCTCGTTCTCACGCACTTCTTTGCTCTTCCCAAGTTTTGCAAAATACCGCTCGAATATGTCGTAGAGGAATCGCACTTCCTGTTGGTCACGCTCGGTCACGTTCGCGACCGAACATCCCCAAAACGTGACGCACGGCACCTTGAGCTCAAGCGCGGTCTTGAGGATCTTTTCTATCGCTTCCGCCCCTTCCTGGTGGCCGAACAACGACGGCTTGCCTTGAAGTTTTGCCCAGCGGCGGTTGCCGTCCGGCACGATCACCACATGATTTGGTCCGGTCATGAACAGCAAGGCCTATTATATCAGCCGCCGTTAAAAACGGCAACGCAGTGGACCGGACGGGATTCGAACCCGTTGCCTCTACTATGCCATAGTAGCGCTCTGCCAATTGAGCTACCGGCCCATCTTTATCATGGTAATTATACTCATAATTTCGTTAAATATGTCGGCTGAAAAATAATCTATCCGACACACGCCTTTGTAGTCTAATTTTAAAGATCTTTTTCCAACGCTTCTGGGATCAACCCTAGCTTTATAGAAAAGGTGTAGCGGAATTTTAGTCGTTCGCGACCAGAAAGTTTCTAAATCCTTAATTGGTTGATCTCATGTAGTAATCGTACCACAGACATTATCCAATCGTAACTGGACCATTGTCGTGAGAATGCTTTTTTCTAAGTTGTATTTATGGCAGATAATTTGTAAGCTAGATATAAGACGGCCCCCATAGCTCAAGAGGATAGAGCCGCGGACTCCTAAGCCGCAGATCTCCGTTCGACTCGGAGTGGGGGCGCACTTCGACTCGCTTCGCTCGCGCAATGTAAACACGAAAGGCGAAGCGGGGTGGAGTGCCCTGAGCGAAGTCGAAGGGCAATATAATGTTCTGAAAGACACGGAGGGTTCGCATAGTGGTCTAGTGCGGCGCACTCGAAATGCGCTTGGGGAGAAATCCCCTCACAGGTTCGAATCCTGTACCCTCCGCATTGACAACTTTTTATCGGCATGACCCGATTGGTCGCGAGTGAGTGGCGACCCGAGTGCATCGATAAAATAAGTTGAAAATAAAGGAGCGATTCATTTCGCTCTTTTATTTTTTACTCCTCAATCAAGGTTATCTTTTTGTCCTTGTAGTTCAGGCGGCTTCGCAGATTTGCGAGCAGTTCACGTTTGTCAGATACGCTACCTTCTTTGAGAAGATACTTTGCGTATTGGCGAATATTTATGTCATTTTCTTCAACCAACTCATTGCCGGATTTACCGTTTACGATTTTCTGGAGCTTATTGAACCGCCTGATCTCGTCCTCTAACTTTTGCCGCATGCCGAGTTCGTTGATATTTACTTTATCCATTATCTTAAGCAGTTCCTCAATCAATTCCTCTTCGCGGATATATTTGTTTTTGCAGTTCCGGTCCCTTGCCCGGCTACAGCCATAGTATATGTAGTGCGCCGACGTACCGTCTTTGAGCGGCTTCCACTTCTCCTCGGCCGATATGCCCGATTGGCAGTATCCGCAGGTAAATAATTTGGTGAAGGCGAACTCTTTATTCTCCCTGACTATTTGATCGCGCTTCAGTTGAGCTTGGGATTTTTCGAATAATTCCTGTGTAATCAGCGGCTGATGTTTGCCCTGATACCAATTGCCGCTTTCTCGCGGATATTCGAATGGTCCGTAATAGAAGGGATTGTCGAGTATGCGATAAACGCCGCTCAAGGTTAGCGGCTTATTTCCGCGCGTATGGAAGTTCAGTTCAAATTTCAGCCAGTTATAAATCTTTCTGCCGGAAAAATGTTCGTACGCCACCTTCTCAAACATTTTCTTTACTATCGGAGCGCGCGCCGGATCAACAATGATCTGGCACTTTTTATCCATCAATTTTTGATTGAGATATCCGAGCGGCGCTACTCCCGGCCATAATCCCATCTCCACTCTCGTCCGCAATCCTCGCTTCACGTTGATGCCTCGGTTGTCGTTTTCAAGTTTTGCTTGTGACCCCAAGATCATCAGCAGAAACTTCTCGTTGGGATTATTGCTGAAATGCTGGCCGAAGGTACGTATTTCAATGAGAAGTTTCTGATCCATTAAATCCACAATTCTCCCTAAGTCCCCGGCATTTCTTGAAATGCGGTCGGGTGCCCACGTAAGAATGGCGTTGAATTTTTCTTGACGGATCTCCTCAACGATCTCATTGAAGATTGGCCGTTGTCCGGTGTCTTTTGCTGAGTGCGATTCTCTCTTGATTTCAACCACATCAAGACCTTCGCGTTCCGCAAGCTGGAGCATCTCCTTGACCTGCGAATCGATGGAGAGGATTTGCCGCTCCTCGCTTTCCGTCGACTTTCTAGCGTAAAGGCAGTATTTGATTTTGATGGGCTCTGCGGGAACCTGCCCCTTACCATTCCCGAAGGTCGCCCTTGTGGTTGTATTGTTCATACA
>Ga0154971_104_pt2 | contig 13641 bp, 13 predicted proteins | sample RifCSPhighO2_01_FD_105939 | JGI IMG/M metagenome (GOLD analysis project Ga0154971, IMG submission 105939) | Candidatus Liptonbacteria bacterium RIFCSPHIGHO2_01_FULL_56_18b
CCGATACACTTTTCCCGCGGCGGTCGCGAACCGCGTGGTCGCCACAAGCCCCTGGGCAGCCGAACTGTATGCGTTATAGACCGTGATCGTTCCTTTGGCTTTTTCGGAAACTTTGGCCTTTCCGGTCGCAGGGAAAAGCTGGGTGAGATTTCGCTGGTCGTAGAACACCTCGGCGGGGATGAGATTCTTGGCTATGTCCGCTTCACGGACCCCTTTGCTCGCCGCGAGCGTCCCCTGATACTGCCACGGCGATTTTGTGAAATTCAATGTAACGGTCGCCCGTCCGAACACGACATTCACCGCCCACACCCCAGGGATAAGCGCCACGACGATCGCCGCGGCAACGTACAGCGCCTTCCTGCTGAATCGCCGCCGAGGTTTTTCCTCGGGTTCTTCCGCAGGCATCATTTCTACGGCGTGCACGGCGAACGATTCCTGCGCCGGCACGGGCTCGCTTCTTTTTATCGATTCTATTTTCGGCGCCGCGATCTTTCTCGGGGATGCGGGGACGGCAGGCACCGAAGTAAGCGTCTGCGGAAGAGGCCCCGGCCCTGTTTTCTTTTTCGCTCCGCGCTTCGCCGAGCCTTTCGCGGAGACCACGTCAACCGGCACGATGTCGGTAAGCGAGCGCACTTTTTGACCCGCGGCGAAAAGAGGGTGGCTCGCCTCGAGCCCGCACGCATCTGCCAGAGCAAGCACTTCTTCGTCGACGGACTCCACTATCACCTTTTTTCCGTGGACGTTCGCCTCCCGCTTCAAGATCTGGAAGTTCGCGATGGACTCCCGAAGAACGGTTTCCTTGGGGATTACGAGGGTAAGTTCCGGATCCTGATCGTCAGCGATCGCCTGGATTACATCGGCTATTGTCGCGTCTTTTTCAACAACGATCTTTTTCATCTTCGTCATCTCGCCCTCTATTTTACCTGATACGCGCTTACGGCTCAACTGCGGCCCGGATCCTGCGCACGCCCGCTCCCACTGCTTCTTCTTTGAGGACTTTCACGCGCCCGATCTCGCCGGTGCGCCCGACGTGCGGCCCGCCGCAAAATTCCTTGCTCCATGCGGTCTCGAGCGTCTTGCCTACGTAATATACCTTGACACGCTCGGGGTATTTCTCCTTGAAGAAAAAGAGGGCGCCGGTCTTTTCGGCTTTTTCTTTGGGCATTTCCTCGAATTTCACCGGCAGATCCTCCCCAATCACCCTGTTCACGATGTTCTCGACGTTCTTCACCTCGTCGGGCGTCATTTTCCGAGGGAACGCGAAATCGAACCGGGTCCGCTCTGGCGTGATATCAGAACCCATTTGCCGCGCCTCATTCCCCAGGACCTCGCGCAAGGCCTGCTGGAGGAGGTGTGTTGCGGTATGGAGCCGCAGTACGCGCTTCATTTCTTCCTCGCTCCCCGCTTTGAGCTCCCCGGTGTCGAGGATCAGCCCGTGGCCGCCGAATTTCTTTTCCCCGCCGACCGCAGAGACCTTCAAGTGCCCCTCTTTCGCGCTATTGAACTCTTCCCAGTCGAACGGCTTGAATTCGTACGTCACCTCCGGCGGAAAACCGTATGATTGATACAGGTCGAACGCCTCCTGCCCGGTAAGCCGTTCTTTTTTCTCCAGGATCTTTTTCCCGCGCGCGTAGGTTTTGACGAACGCGGACTGTTCCTGCTCGAACACGTCCGCGATCTCCGCACGCTTCCTTCCGAGCTCGGGATAGCAATCCATATACACGTCGATCACGCCGTCAACGAGGCTCGCGAGAACTTTTTCGGGAAAGGACTGCAGAAAATTCGCGTGCGTGATCGCACGGCGGATGAGCTTGCGCAAAATATATCCGCGGTCCTTGTTCGACGGCACGACGCCGTCTCCGATAAGAAAGGTCGCGGCGCGCACGTGGTCCGCGATCACGCGGAGCGAACGCTCGGCGCGCTCGCTTGAACGGAACTCTGGACGCCTGCGCAATGGCTCTATGAGCGGCGCGGAAAAAAGATCTGTCCCGAAGATCGTGGGCACGCCTTGCGACGCCATCGCGAGCCGCTCGAGCCCCATCCCGGTGTCCACCCCGGGGTTCGTAAGTTTCTCGAGCCGTCCGTCCAGATGCTTGTAGTACTCGTTGAATACGATGTTCCAACCTTCAACTCCACCCACATAAATTTCCGTGGTCGGCCCGCACGGCCCCTCGCTTCCGGTCGGGCCCCAAAAGTTGTCTTCGCGGCCGTGCCGATCCACGCGCCCGGCGCCGAGGGCTCTCCAGATCTTCTCCGATTCCGCATCCGCAGGCACGTCGGCATCCCCCGCGAACACGCTCACCTTATCGATCGAAAGCCCCATTGTCTTAGTGATGAATTCGTAGCCGTATTCGATCGCTTCTTTTTTGAAATACCCGCCGAACGAAAAATTACCGAGCATTTCAAAGAACGTGAGGTGCGACTCGTCGCCCACCTCATCAATGTCCGACGTGCGGAACGATTTTTGGATGGACGCGGTGTTTTTGCTTTGAAAATCTTTTATCGGGTCGAGCTCGCCCGTGAAATACCGCTTGAACTGCTGCATGCCGGCGGTTGTGAGGAGCACCGAAGGATCGTCTGGCAAAAGCGAGCTTGAGGGAACAACGATATGCCCCCGCTCTCTAAAAAAATCAAGGAACCTCTTGCGGATTTCTGCGGAATTCATGTTCACTATATATAGAACTAATTGTATACCGAGAAACCTTTGTTTTTCCACTTCGGCGGATTTTGCTTTTTTGTTTCCCTGTCCTCTTAACATTTCCCGCGGCCGCGGGAAATGTTAAGAGATATCTCTCATGCGCACGATCGCACACCCCGCACAGCTCCATATCTGCTCAATCTACGTCAAATTCTCAAACCCCTCAAGCGCTTTTGCTTTCTGGTGCTCTCGGATCTTTTCAAGCGCTTTTGCTTCTATCTGGCGGATGCGCTCGCGCGTAACGCCAGAGACCTTTCCCACTTCTTCCAAGGTATGCGAAACCCCGTCTTCCAGGCCGAACCGCATTTTCAGGATCTTTTGCTCTCGCTCGGTCAAGTCGACCATTATGTCATTCAAGAGATCGCGGAGCAGGGCGCGGGCCGCAAGCTGGGCAGGCGTCGTGCTTTTTTCGTCGGGGATAAAATCGGACAATGTGGAGTCCTCTTCGTCGCCCACCGGCTGTTCGATCGAGAGCACTTCTTGCGAGATCTTCTGGATGTGGAGGACTTTTTCAAGCTCGATCCCCATTTCTGCGGCGATCTCCTCGGGCAAAGGGTCGCGGCCGAGCTCCTGGATGAGCTGCCTGCGCGTCTGCGCGTACTTTGATATCGTCTCCACCATATGCACGGGGATGCGGATCGTGCGCGACTGGTCAGCCAAGGCCCGCGTGATGGCCTGCCTGATCCACCACGTTGCGTACGTAGAAAACTTGAACCCTTTGCGGTAGTCGAACTTTTCTACCGCGCGCGAGAGCCCGATGTTCCCCTCCTGTATCAGATCCAGAATGCTCAAATTAGGGCTGCGGTTCGCGTAGCGTTTTGCTATCGAAACCACGAGCCGCAGATTGGCCTTCATAAGGCTCTGCCGTGCGTCCTCGTCGCCAGAGGCCGAACGCTTGGCAAGCTCCCTCTCTTCTGCCTTGATCAAGAGCGGCGTTTTCCCTATCTCGCGCAAATACACCTGCACCGCATCCGGCGTTCCACGCTCGAGATCGGTCGCGGCTTCGAGCTCGGACGCGCTCGGCTCGCCGCCGCGCCTCCCGCCGACCTCGATGAGTCCGCTCGTCTCGATAACCTTGATATTCGCCTTTTCGAGCCGGTCGTAGATCTCATCGAGGAACGATACGTTCTTCTCGATGTCGGGAAAGTAATAGAGAATCTCGTTGTCCGTCACGAACCCCCGCGGCCTGCCGCGCTCGATGAGCTCGGTGAGGGCCGCCTGATTGACCGAGAGGCGCGTCTCGCGTTTTTGGAGCGGCTTTTTCTTGACCTTCCCCTTCGCCTGCTTCGCGCGCGTGGCCGGCCGCCTCCGCCGCAGAATGGCCTTTCTTCGTTTTGCGTTTGGCTTTTTCATGTAGAGAAACCTGTATGCCTGTTGCTACGGCTTTGACGAGGACTATCTTACGACGTTCCGCGCTCCGCGAGCAAGCTCCGCTCCTCGCGCACGCGCAGCGTGGTTCTCGCCTACACCACGGGCAATTGGCCGAATTCCCGAAGCGCTCCCTCGAGCGCCTCCTTGTTTCCCTCGGCTTCGGCCCTCTTCACGAGCTCCGTAAGCTCAAGCCGCCGCTCCTTGAAATACTCGTGCGAGAGGTGCTTCTTCAGGTCCTCGACCTCGCGAGGAGAAAATTCTCCGGCGCGCAGCACCACGAGATTGATCACTTCGTCCAGCTTTGGATCAGACGCGGTTCTTTCCCCGCGCTGGAGCACCGCGCCAGCCTCGCGGCACATCCCTGTAAAATACAGCAGGGAGTCCTCGACCAGCGCAAAATCATTCTTTGCGAGCGCCGCGGAGAGCAGTTCCTGGCCGATCAGATCGCGCCGCGTGAAATTCCTCTGTTGAGTTTCGGCCGCCTCTTCGCCGCGCGAAAAAGCAGGCGCGTTTACGGCAAGCTTCCCCGCCTCCTCAATCAGGAATTTTTCCTCCACCTTGATCCGCTTTGAGAGCTCTTTTATCCAAAACCCCTGCTGGATCGGGCTCGCGATGTTCTTTATCTTTCCCACCACGGCGCGGATGTTATTGAGCGTGGCGCGATCGCGGAACTCGAATGAGCCCTTGGGGAGGTAACGGTCGAAGTAAAACTCCATAGCGGGCTTCCCGGCCGCAACAACGGCAGAGAGCCCAGCGGGGTCTGCCTGCGCGGCGTCTGCCGGGTCCTTGTACCCGGAGAATGTCGCGACGCGCACGTCGAAATCGCTCGCCTCGGCCAAGTCGATCGCGCGCTCGCCTGCCGCGAGACCCGCCTCATCATTGTCAAAGCTCACCACGAGCTGGTCTGCCACCCGCCGCAGGACCCTTAAGTGGTCCGCGGTGAGCGCCGTGCCGGAGCTCGCGACAACGTGCCGCACTCCTGCCTGCCAGCTCATCAAAAGATCCATCTGGCCTTCTACCAGGAACGCCTTGCCTGCTTCGCGGATTACGTTCTTCGTCTTTGAAAATCCGTAGAGCAGTTTTGACTTCGCGAAGATAGGCGTCTCTGGGCTGTTCATATATTTGGCGACAGCCAACCCTGAGCTCGTCGAAGGGTTGCCCGATCCTTCGACAGGCTCAGGACGGGTAGGCAAAATCCTCCCCGTGAACCCGACCACTTTCCCGAAGTGGTTGTGTATCGGGAACATGATGCGGCCGCGGAAGCGGTCGAATCGCGCTCCCCTCTCCGTTTTGATGACGAGCCCCGCGCGGATGAGGTCCTCGGGGTCGTAGCCCTGTTTCAAAAAATGCATGGCGAGCGCTTCTGGCTCGTTCGGCGCCCATCCCAGCTCAAACTCTTGTATGGTCGCTCCCGTAAGCCCGCGCTCCTTAAGATACTGTTTCGCCGCCTCGGAGAGTCCGAGCTCACGGATAAAGAACTCTTTGGCCGCATTGTTGATGTCGTAGAGAAGACCCGCAAACTTGTACTCCGCCGGATTCAATCGCCGGAGCTCCACGCCCGCGCGCTCGGCCAGAACGCGGAGTGCCTCGCCAAACTCCACGTTCTCGTAGCGCATAAGGAAGCTGAAGATGTCCCCGCCAAGGCCGCACCCGAAACAGTGCCAGCTCTGCCGCTCAGGCGACACCATGAATGAAGGCGTTTTCTCGCGATGGAAAGGACAGAGCGCTTTGAAATTCTTGCCGGCTGGCTGGAGCGTGAGGTAGCCTTTCAAAAACTCAACCACATCCAATCGTTCTTTGATTGTCTCGGTGGGCGAGGCGGCCATAGTGCTTCAATCTTATGGCAAAATGCCGGCCGAAGCAAGGAAAAAACTTGGAGAATCTGCTGGTTCCGCGTAGAATAATGGGGATGGCAAAAATCCTGGAGGTGAAAGACCTCTCTGTCAGTTTTGACGACACGCAGGTCATCCGCGATCTGAATTTTACCCTCGACGAAGGCGACCACCTGGCAATCATCGGCCCGAACGGCTCGGGAAAGACCGTACTCCTCCGGGCGCTTCTTAACATCGTCCCCTACCAAGGCGACATTCTCTGGCGTCCCGGGATCCGGCTCGGCTATGTGCCTCAAAAGATCGACGCGGACCGCCACCTGCCGCTCACTATGGAAAACTTGCTGCTTGCGAAGGCGCGCGTATTGCGGCTCACCTCGTCCGCCGTCGCGCACGTGAAACAAACGCTCGGCCTCACCGAGGCGCTCATAAAGACCCCTGTGGGGCACCTCTCGGGCGGCCAGTTCCAAAAAGCGCTCATCGCATTCGCGCTCCTTGGCTCTCCGAACGTCATCCTGTTCGACGAGCCGACCGCGAGCCTGGACCAGCTCACCGAAGAGCACGTCTACGAACTCGTCGACGAACTTCGGAAACAGCACCGCATCACCATGATCCTCGTGTCGCACGAACTTTCTGTCGTGTCGCGCTTTGCAACGACCGTGCTCTGCTTGAACAAAGAAGCGGTGTGCTACGGTCCGCCCAAAGAAGTTTTGAATCCGCGGGTGCTCGAAAAACTCTACGGCACGCCGCAAAAATTCCATACGCACGGCCACGCCCACGGCCGCCCCCGCCATGGTGTTTGATCCGCTGACCATCACCCTCGCGCTTGTTGCCGCGCTCTGCGCCGGACTCGTCGGCAGTTTTGCGCTCATGAAACGCATCGTGCTCGCGGGCGACGTCATCTCGCACATCGCGCTCCCCGGCATCGGGCTCGCGTTCCTCTACCACATAAATCCGCTCCTGGGCGGCACCGTCACCCTTCTTTTGGGCACGGTGCTCATCTGGCACCTTGAGAAGCGGACCGGACTTTCAACGGACGCCATGATCGGCGTCGTATTCGCCGCCTCGGTCGCGGTCGGCGCCCTCGTCACGCCGGAAGAAGACCTTGTCGAGGCGCTGTTCGGAGGCCTTGCCTCACCGACCATCTACGAATTCATTATCGGGCTCGTGCTCGCCCTTCTTACCATCGCGTTCCTCCTGAAATTCAAGGACAGGCTCATCCTCACGCTCTTTTCGCCGGAGCTCGCTGCCTCAAGCGGCGTGAATGTCAACCGCCTGAATCTGCTCTTTCTTCTCGTGTTCAGCTTGACCATCGTGCTGGGGCTGAAATTCTTGGGCGCGCTCCTTGTGGGCTCCCTCATCATCATCCCGGCTGCGATCGGCAGACAGCTCACCCACACCCTTCCCTCGTTCCTTCTCGCCTCGTCGCTCGCGAGTATCGCGTCGGTCGCGGCCGGCATGTTCTTTGCGCTCGCGTACGGCGCGAGCCTCGGCCCCGCCGTAGTCACGGTTGCCGCAGCGCTCTTCGGGCTGAGCTTGCTCAAAAAGAAAAGGTAGAATTTTGCGAACTGTAAAGATCAACGGGCGGCCGCGTTCCGCCGCAACGCTATGCCGACCGCGATAAGAATTATCGCGAGCACGATGAGGTCAACCGGCATAACAAAATACGCGAGCGTACAGCCGAATTGAGAACAATCAGCCGGAATGCGCGGCTGAAACGCGTTACGCAACAAGGCAAAGACAACAGAGCCGAATCTATATGAATCGGGCGGGCAGGAACACGGGCCTCCGACCGCGACCGGATTATTGATAAAAAAGACCGCACCCACGACAAACAGTGCAGACAGCACGAAAGAGATCCTAGCGATAATTAGCTTCATATTTGAGCCGTCTCCGAGATTTGAACTCGGGACCTTCGCTTTACGAAAGTGCTGCTCTACCAGCTGAGCTAAGGTGGCGCTAACTTTACTTTACGACTTTCTTTAAATATTTACGAAGCTCTTTTTTAATCGATGGATGCTTTAGGGCGAAATCTACCGTAGCCCTCAAAAAGCCCATCTTATTCCCACAATCATATCTTGTACCTTCAAACTGTAAGCCGTAGATTGGACGCCTTTTAAGCAAATTTTTAAGAGCGTCAGCCATCCTCACTTCTCCTCCCCTGGACTCCCTTTTAAGTTTCCTTAACTCCTCGAAAACACTAGGAGTAATAATGTATTTACCGACAATAATCAAGTTAGAAGGCGCTTCTTTGGGGTTGGGCTTCTCCACGATGTCTTTTATTTCATAAACGTTTTTGGAGACTTTCACGGCTTTAACTACGCCGTAATGTTTGACTTCGTTCCTAGGTACGGTGTCCAGCGCCAAGACAACGTCGCCGTATTTATCAAAAACATCTTCCATCTGCAAAAGACAAGGCACCCTACTATCGACAACGTCATCTCCAAAAAGCACGCCCACCGGCTCATCGCGACCAATTAAGTGTTCGGCGCATAAAATCGCGTCCCCGTCTCCCCGCGGAGAATTTTGCCTAACATAAGAGAAACGAGCCAACTTGGAAATTGACCTCACTTCCTTGAAAACGTCTTTCTTGTTGTCCAAGAGAAGCGCCGCTTCCAGTTCAGGAGAAAAATCGAAATGATCCTCAATGGCGCGCTTACCGCGACCGGTTATGAAAATAACATCCGAGATGCCAGAATGCGCAGCTTCTTCAACCAAGTATTGGATAACCGGCTTATCGATAATCGGCAGCATTTCTTTGGGCTGCGCTTTAGTAGCAGGTAAGAACCTCGTTCCTAAACCCGCCACCGGGATAATAACCTTACTAATCATTTATTCTTGAACGGTAACTTTATTTATAATTACCGGTTGTAGCGGCTTGTCATTCGCGTCTACCTGCACTTTGCCGATGCTTTGAGCTACGTCACCTCCTTCAATCACCTTACCGAAAATAGCGTAGAGCTTAGGCATAGCTTTGTAGTCAAGCATGATAAAGAACTGGCTGGAGTTCGTATCCGGTCCGCGATTAGCCATTGCTACCGTACCTTCAGTATAACCGCGTTTATAGCTTTCGGTGCTGGGATTGAGCTCGTCTTCAAAATCGCCGCCGTAAATAGAATCTCCTCCGGCGCCCGTGCCAGTCGGGTCGCCTCCTTGGATAACAAAGCCGCTAACCACACGGTGGAAAGTGACACCGTCATAATATCCCTTTTTAGCCAAACCAATGAAATTAGCCACCGTCTTCGGAGCGTCCTCAGGGTAAAACTCCATGACGATATTACCCATACTAGTCTCGAGCGTGGCGCGAGGATTTTCTACTGCATTTATATTTTCATTCGGTTTCTCCATGTTGTTATTGCTATTATCTTTACTCGACTGATTCAACATAAAATAACTGCCTAAAGCCAAGATTAAAACTACCCCGAAGACTATGTACCACTTTTTCATGTTTATTTGTAGTCCGCCTTCGTTAAAGCTTCGGCGGGATACTGAATTTTCCAGCCAATCGCTACGCTCTCGGGGAAAATTCGTGAGCGGAATACCGGAATCGAACCGGCGCCCTCACCTTGGGAAGGTGATGTACTGCCACTATACTAATTCCGCGCTTTTACCAACTCATCTGTCGCCGCCCTCGCGTACCACGAGCGGCACAAAACTGAAGCCCGCGTATTCCCTGATATCATAATCGTGCGCCGAGATCTTATCAATCACCTGCACGCTGTGTTCCACCGGCGCCACGAGCCTTCCGCCCGCGCGAAGCTGCTCTTTCCACGCGACCGGGACTCTGCCGGACGCGGTCGCCGCGGCGATCACCCTATCGAACGGAGCCCGCGAGGGATACCCTTTGGAGCCGTCGCCGAGGATGACCGTCGCGACTCCCTTCTCGATGAACGAGTACTTCGCAATGTTCCGCGAAGCCATATCGCATAATTCAGGGATTCGCTCGACCGCCACCACGCCGCCGCGGAACTTCGTTTTTTTCTTCCCCGGCTCGTTTTTATTCAGCTGTCCTTTGGCCACGATATAGGAGAGGAGCGCGGTGAGCCATCCGCTGCCCGCGCCGATCTCCAGTATTTTTTCTCCGGGCTGGGGGGCGAGGTGCTCGAGCAGGAATGCGACGGTCAAGGGCTGCGAGATGGTCTGCCCGAACCCGATGGGCAGAGGATAATTCCCGTGCGCCTCTCCCGCGTGTTCGGCGAGGACGAAATCCTTCCGGTTGATCTCGCGGAACGCCTCGATCACGGTCGGCGTCTTCAGGGTCCCTTCCCGGATGAGTTCTTGGATGAGTTTTTCGTTCGCCATATGCGTGTGGTCTATGTGCCCGCGACGACGCGCTCGCCGTCCCAGCGGAATCGGGAGGAAAAAATGATCACTCGCGCGGATTGCTTGGCGTTTTTGAGCCAGATCTCAAGCTGCTCGTTTATAAGAAACAGCCGGCCTGCCAAGATGTCTTTTTCCGCCTGGGGAACAAGGATGGCGCTCTCGAAATCGCGGAACGAGAGGCCGTAGAGCGTCTCAACCGCTCTTTGCAGCTGCGCGTCCGAGCCGTACTTCCCGACCTTGTTCGCTACCAGGGAATCAAGCTCGCCGCCCACCTCGCGCGACACGGCCTTGTGCACCAGCGAATCCTCAATGAGCTGAGTGAGTACGCCCGCCTCGATCTCGTCAGGCCTGACCGCGGGCGTCGTCCCCTGCGGGTCATAGGTCTTCATGGCATTCTCGTAATAGACGAGCGCAGACCGATAGTTTTCCCAGAACCGCCGCGCGGAAATCGGCGTTTGGTCAACGAGCGCGATCGGATAGTAGTGGCCGCTTGCGAGGTAGAGCCCCGCGAATCCGACCGCCACGATAGCGGCGAACACGAGGTAGGGACGGTACTCACGGAAGAATTCTGTCATGGGCGCGAAGAAGATGTCGTGGACGACTGCGGAGACACGATGATGATAAGTTTTTCTCCGGGCGCGCGATAGTTAAAGCGGGCACGCAGCTCTTTCTCGAGGTTCACCGGATCCAGAAAATACCGAAAGTCCGCTTCCAGGGTATCTCTGTCTTGCACGGCTCTCTCCAGTTCGGCGGTGGCTTGCTCGCTTACACGGGCCACCCGGCCTTCCTCGCGGTAAAACGATACGATTTGGACACCCAAAAACGCAAGGAATACCGCAAGAATAACGCTCATCATGAGCCGCATCGCCCTCAGGATAAACCAGCCCTCCTGAAACTACAACTCACTTTTTGAGGATCTCCCGGAATACCTCGGCGGGAATGTTCACTTTCGCGAATTTCTTGAGCTTTTCCTTCCCTTTTTTCTGCTTTTTCCACAGCTTCATTTTGCGGGTTCTGTCGCCGCCGTAGAGATAGCCAGTCACGTCTTTGCGGAGCGCCGGAATGGTCTCGCGCGCGACGATGCGCCCTCGCACGGAGGCCTGAAGCGCCACCGCGAACTGCTCTCGCGGGAGAAGCTCTTTCAAGCGCTCGACGGTCTGGCGCGCTTCTCGTTCCGCGTCTTTCGCGTGTACGATGCGCGTGAGGGCCGACACCACCTCGCCCGCGATCAGTATCTCAAGTTTCTCCACTTCTGCCGGAGCTTCTTCGCCGAGTTCATAGCTGAACGAGGCATACCCGGCAGACACCGACTTCAGCTGGTCGTCAAAATCCCGAATGAGCTCGCTAAGCGGCATGGTTCCCGTGATGAGTATGCTCTCTCCGAGATTCTTCACTTCGCCTGGGACAAGTCCGAAAACATTCTTCAAGTTCAGCACCACGTTCAGATATTGCGGCGGGGTAAGCAATTCCACGCGGATCATCGGCTGCAGCCCCGCTTCTGGGCTCGCGGGGAATTCGTGCGCGTCCTTCACCACCCGCCACGCTCCCCGGTCTTTTACGCGGTACGCGATCGAGGGAAAGCTCGTAAGGAACGCGAGCCCGAACTCGCGCGCGAGGCGGCTCGCGGTTATCTCGAAGTGGAGTTGTCCCAAAAAACCGGCCTTGAGGCCGCGGCCCAGCGCTTCATTCGCTTCGGGCTCGAACGAGAGCGCCGCGTCCGCAAGGCGCAGGCGCGCGAATCCCCGTTTCAGGTCCTCATACTTGGTCGCCGCGTCAGGATAGAACGAGATGAACACGACAGGCGCGGGCTCGCGGTAGCCCGGAAGCGCCGCGGCATTGTCCGTGTCGGCTACGGTGTCTCCGATCGTGACTTTTTCGGGCTCTTTGAGGCCGGTCGCAATATACCCTATCTCGCCCGCGTGCAACGCAGGAGCCGGATGGAACTGCGGAGCAAAATAACCGATCTCTTTGAGCTTTACCTCGGTGTCGGTCCCCATGAATCGGACCGCGCTCCCCGACGTGATCGTTCCCTGAAAAACCCTCACGTACGCGAGGATCCCTTTGTGATCGTCGTAGAGCGAATCAAACACCAGCGCGCGCAACCCGGGTTCGCCCTGCGCTTTGGGCGCAGGCACGCGCCGGATGATCTCTTCCAATAGTTCTGGCACGCCTGCCCCTGTTTTCCCCGATACCCGCAAAATTTCGCCCGGTCGCACGCCGAGCAGGTCGGCAAGCGCCTGCACGACCCTCTCCGTGTTGCCGGCCGCAAGATCTATCTTATTCACCGCGCCGATCACGGTAAGCCCGTTCTTTTTCGCCTGACGGAAGTTTGAAAGCGTCTGCGCCTGAATGCCTTTGGCCACGTCCACGAGGAGCACCGCGCCTTCCACTGCAGCCAGAGCGCGCGAGACCTCGTAGGAAAAATCGGAATGGCCGGGCGTGTCAATCAGGTTCAGGGTGTAGGGTATAGCGTGTAGGGCATATGGCATCCGCACTGGCGCCATTTTTATGGTGATGCCGCGCTCGCGCTCAAGCTCAAGCTGATCTAAATACTGCGGCCGCATCTTCCGCGCCTCCACCGTACCCGTGATCTCGAGTATGCGGTCCGCGAGCGTGGATTTGCCGTGATCCACGTGGGCGATGATCACAAAGTTTCTAACATGCTCGGTAGAGAAATTCATACAACAGTTATATTAAAGATAAATCGTAATAACGCAACCGGAGCGCACGAAAACAAAATTGATTTCGCTACTATTAACACATATGCGATCGCAAGTGTGTTAATATATAGCTACACAACTCATGAGCTTAGCCAGGGATCTACTTACTATTCTCTCCAGCTACCGTGGTGGCTATCGATTGATGCAGGCGCGAATGCGCGGCTATGCCGGCCCTGCGCGGCAAGGCCGTCATATTCTGTCGTTTTCTGGGGCATCGGACAATACTTTAAGAGTTACATTTTCCCGCCTTAAGAAAAGAGGACTGGTAGAAGGCAAATTCGGCGAATGGAAAATCACCAGCGAAGGCAAAAGATATCTGAACGTGATTCGGAGAAGGTTTAACTGGCCGGCACACAGCTCTAAACAATCACTGCGCAAATCCAAGAACATGATAGTAGTCTTTGATATTCCCGAAATTCATAAACTTAAACGAGAATGGCTGCGAGCCGAACTGGTAAATCTGGGGTTTGTCATGCTCCAGAAAAGCGTGTGGTTCGGCCCGGCGCCGCTACCTAAGAAATTTTTGGAGGCCATTAACCAATTACGCCTCATTTCCTGTCTCAAATTCTTCAAAGCCGAGGAGGTAGACATTGTTTAGTTTATTAACAATCTTGCGATCGCAAAGTTGTTAATAGAACCGATATCTAAATTACCTGTACTATTGCTTCCTCGTAGAACAGCGTCCAAAATTCCAAGGGCC
>Ga0154971_126_pt1 | contig 12779 bp, 6 predicted proteins | sample RifCSPhighO2_01_FD_105939 | JGI IMG/M metagenome (GOLD analysis project Ga0154971, IMG submission 105939) | Candidatus Liptonbacteria bacterium RIFCSPHIGHO2_01_FULL_56_18b
TCGCGGATCACCTGGTCCACAAGTTTTTTCTCATAATCCAAGAGCGCCCTTCCCTGCTCCGCGCACTTCTTGCGGAAATCGGCGCGCTCGAACTGCCGCGCAAACCTATCCCATTTCGAGAAATCAAGCTCCACCGTGCCGATAAAAGACGCAAGCGGCCTGCTGTGCGGAAGCCGGAACTTCCATAAATCGGAATCTTCAATATACGCGAGGAGTTGCGGCACCGGTTTCCCGGGATGGAAATATTTCCAGGCAAGCACGGCGCCAGAGTGCCGAAGCGAGAACGAATAATCATGGGTCGCCTTCACCGCCTTTTCTGCGCTTATATGGTGATCAATTGCGGTGACGCGCCTGTTATCACGCATCAGCTTGCGCACAACCTCGGGCGATTTATATGCAAAGTCAATAAGATAGATTTCTTTATTCACGAGGCCGGGCGGTGGCGTATCCCAGTTCGGCGCAGGGACGTAGCGCGCCCGGTCCCTGAATTTTTTCCGCGCAGCCCATGCGCCGCCGAACCCATCCGGACAATCGCCGTGGTAGATAACCACAATCTTTTCTCGCAGAGAAGAACTCATATATCTGCATTATACCAAAAAAAGCGAAGGGCCTTTCTCCGAAGAAAGGCTCCATGAAATTCCGGTTAGAGGGGGGTGTTCATCCGCACCTGAAACGAGGTCAGCCGATGGGGTCAGCCGCCCCAGCGACTCACGACGCCGTCAGCGGCGCGGATACATCCACCCGCCCTCTCCGGAACGGATGCTGCAGCAGGAGACCCGGGTTGCGCAAACGTAGGCGTACGCTACGCAATGCCGGTTTTTGAGCGGATTTCAGGTTATCCGCCCAAGGAACAGCCCGCGTGCGCTCCTCGCCGCCCCGATATCTCTGTCGTGGGGGTTGGTGCGGACGCAAAGCTGCTGCGCCACTTAATTCCTTCCATTCCCTTAGGAAGGAATTCAGGATCCTTGAGGCGCAGACTTGTTTCCTGCCTTCTACCTCCCGAAGATTTTTCTCGAGCGCGGCCGCGGTGAAGCGACGGCGCTGATTTCCTTTTGCCCGGGTCCTTGTTCCGGGCGCGAGGATCCGTACGTCCCCCATGCGTCCTCCAGTTTCCTTTTGGACGCGGGATTAGCAACGTACGCTGGGGCAAAAGCAAGCATCCCGAGAACCACCCGGTCCTCTTCTCCTTGCTATGCGCGTACCCAGATCTTCGTTAGTAGTAACAGCACCCACACTTGAACTTGCTGTAAATTACGTTAATCGTAAGGCTACACCCCGGGGAAAACCCGGGTCAAGCCCCAATATGAACAACCGGTGGATAACGGATCTACTTTGATTTAAACGCTTCTTTTGGCGAAAGACCGATCGCGCGGCGCGCAGGCCAGAATCCGGCGATGATACCGATGAACGCAGAGAGGCCGAGAATAAGTCCGACGAACCACAGCGGCGTGATGAAAAGATCGAACGGCTTGCCGCCAAGACGCGCGGCGAGGATACGCAGGCCGAAATTCAAGAGCTGGCCCCCGCCCATGCCGAGAATGATCCCGGTTCCCCCGCCCGCAAGGCCCATGATGACCGACTCCGCGAGGAACAAGTTCCGCACGTCGCGGTCGGTCGCGCCGATCGCTTTCATCACGCCAACCTCGTAGATCCGCTCAAGGAAACCGACGATCATGGTATTGAACATGCCGATAGCCGATACGATGAGCGCGGCGACGCCGAACACGCCAAGCGTGATCGTGATGACGGTGAGTATCTGCTGGGCCTGCCGCACGAGATCCAGCCGCGCCGAGATCAAGAATCCCTTTTCAATGAGCCGGTCGCGCAGGGGCTCCACCACCGCAAGCTCTTTGGCCTTTACCAGCGCCTCCTTGAAAAAAGAGGGTTGTTTTTTAAGCAGATAGCCCGGGACAAACACGATCGGCGGCTCTGCGTCGTCGGTGATGATCCCCCTGATCCGCAGGGGCTGCGTCGCGGGAACGTCTTCGGTGATGTCCGAGCCCGGGCTCTGGAAAAACGCCTTGAGCGGAACCTCTTTGCCCAGGCTCGAGGCGTCCGATTTGAGATTCACGAGCCGAAGCGCCTGATTGGTGACCACGATCCCGTTTTCTCCCTCGTGCACGATTGTCCCGATATCCGGAGTGAGTCCGGCCAGGCGGAAATAGTTCGGCTCAATGATGCGCACGAGAATAAGCCCGGAGAAGCCGTCCTGCGAGATCTCTCCCGAAAATTCTGCGAGCGGGCTTACCTCGGCGGCGGCAGGAAGTTCCAGGATGTCCTTCAATTGGCTCTCCTCGATATTGAGGGCGCTTTCCGTAGGGTAAAATGCGGTGAGGGTGATCAAAGAATCTTCGGTCGTGACCAACTTCCCCAAGAGAATGTACTGGAGCCCGTATCCCAGGGACACGAGAAACACCACGGTCGCGATGCCGACCGACGTTCCGAGGATCGTCAAAAACGTCCGCGCCGGCTTCACGGTGAAGATCCGCGTGGACAGCCGCAGGAGGTCAAAGAAACTTAGGTGATGTGAAATGCTTTGCTCGGTTGCCATACGATATAAGATTATACGCCCTGCAGCGAACCGGCCGGACGTTTTTCGCCGCGCGCGAGCACCAATTCAAGTTTTTCGGAGATCCTTTGCGTCGCGCGGAACGGGAGGCCGACGCCATACTGCTTCTTCGGAAGATTCAGAATCTTCCGGAACGCCTCCGACCCGATCACATTCCTCAGCCGGTCCGAGATGAGCTCGTCTATCTGGATTTGCTGAAGCTCGTTCACGGTGCCGTGATATCCCTCGAGCAGCCACGCGCGAATGCGCTCCACTTCGTCCTTGAGCGGCGATTCCGGATTGCGCTCAAGCTCCGTGTAGACCTCCTCCACCTCTTTCTTCTCCGTGAGAATATCTTCCACGTAGCGGCTCACCTTGAACGCTTTTTGTTTCCATAAGCCGACGCCGCCCTCGCGGAACGGGCGATCGAGCACGCCCCGAAACACCTCGCCGTCAATATGGCCCGCGAACCGCTGGCTCAAAAAGTATTCAAAGCGCTTGATCTCCTCGAGCGAATAACCGCGGAGGAGCATGCTCGCGAGCGACCGCACCACGACTTCGCTCTTGGTGAGCTCCGGCGAAAGCTGTTCGTAGAGGTGCTGGGATAGAGATTCTGCGATCGTCTTGGGCTGCGACTCTTCTGTTTTTACGACCGCGCCGTCCTTGACGTAGAAGATCCTTTTCACGTCCTTAAGGCTCCACGCCTCGTGGGTGACCATGATGATCGTGCGGCCGTCTTTCTCGTTCAGTTCCTTGAGGAATTCGAGCACGCGCTGGGCGTTCGTGGAATCAAGGTTGCCCAGGGGCTCGTCCGCGATAATGATGGGCGGATTGTTGGCCAGGGCGCGCGCAACGCCCACGCGCTGCTGCTGGCCTCCCGAGAGCTCGAACGGCAGACGGTCGGCCAGCTCTTTGATGTCCAGACGTTCAAGAAGTCGCATCGCTTCGTTCCGCGCCCTCGCAGACGAGATGCCCAAAAAAGACATGGGAAGCGCAACGTTGTTCAAGACCGAAAGCGACGGAATAAGATTGAACTGCTGGAAGATCATGCCCACGCCCACTTGCCGGTAGATCGCAAGCTCCTGCTTCGAGAACGAACCGATGTCGCGGCTATTCACGAAAATCTTCCCCTGCTGGGACTGCTCGACGCCGGCGATGAGGTAGAGAAGCGTCGTCTTGCCGGAACCTGACGGCCCGAAAAAAGCGGCATATTCTCCCCGTCCGATCTCGAGGCTCACGTCCTTCAGGGCCCAGAGCTCGGACGGCTTGCCCTTGTCGTACCAAAAGTTGATATGCTCCAGCTTGATAAGGGAATCCATTGCTTACGGCTTCTTGCAGAGTTTTTCCATGAACGCGATGAGGTCCCGCGGCATGCTCTCGTCTTTTTTGAGATACCCGGCGGCGCCCAGCCGCTTCGCCTCATCCTGAAATGATTTCTCGCCGTGCGCCGAGAAAATAACCACCTTGATATCGCGCAGCTCGGGATCCTCCTTTATTTTTTTCAGAAGATCAAAGCTCGCCTCAGGCGTGGAAACGCTGCGCTCGCCTTCTTTGACCGGCACCACGAGGTCAAGAAAAAGGATATGGGGGCGCGTTTTGGGGTTCCTCACCATTTCCTCCGCTTTTTCAAGGCTGCTGGTCACCTCCAGATCGTATTGCCGGTCAAGGCCGTGGATCCACACCACGTCCCGGAAATAGATCCGGATCATCTCGTCGTCGTCCACTAAAAGGATTTTTATCTTTCCCATGGCGCGGTACGGCTACTGACCGACGTTCCGAAGGAACCTGAACGTTTCCTCGAAATTCTTGAAGATGACGTCTATGACCGACTCTGCTTGCCGCGGAATGATGGTCGCCCGGACCGGCAGCATTGCCTCGTTCCCCGCCTGATCAGCAGACGCGACTTGGACGCGGTAGATGGACCCCGGCCGGAGATTCGACACCAGGACGACGTGGTTCGTCACAAAATTGTCCGTGATCTCCGCTTTTTGGGCAAGCTGTTTATCCGGCACCGCCGCGCCGCTCCCCTCTTCATAGTACACGATTGACGTGGCCGGCTCGTCAGTCTTCCACGACACCACTGCTTGCGCGCGGTCCGTCCGCTGGGGTATGAGCGAGGTCTCGATCTTGAACGAAGAGATCACGGGCGGCGTCACGTCGCGGCTCGTCGTAACCCGGATGGGGCTTACCGCCTCGATGAGATTGCCTTTTTCGTTATAGCCCGAGACCCTCACCTCGTAGAGGGTGCCCGGAAGAAGGTTCTCTATGCGCACCTCGTGGAACGCTTTTTTGCTCTCGTCGATCTTCCTGTCGATCTCGCCGGTGATAAGATTGCGATACTCGACAATGGAGTCGGTCGGCTCATCGGTTGACCACACGACCAGGAATCCGTCCTTTTTCACCTCCACCACGCGCGCCTGGATCTTCGCGGCCTTTGTCACGAACGTAAGGTCTGCGCTCTTCGAGACCGCGCGCGGCAGGCTGAACGACTTGACCGTAAAGTGGTAAAGGGTGTTCGGCTTCAAGTCGATGAGACGCATGCGGTGATCGGTGACCTTGTTCGCGGTGTCCGAGACCTCGACCGCGTACGGATTGGCGTTTTCGGTATTATAGTCGTCCTCGCCCGCGTACTGCACCACGGAATACGCGTTCACGTTCGTTCTCCAGGTGATCGTCGCGGAATTTTCCGTGACATCGGTCGCCTCTGGCCGGCTGATGAAGGGCGGCACGATGCTCGGCAGAACCGATTCAATGACGTTCTCTATCTCTTTCCCGATATCTTCGGAGTTCTCAAGCGTGACCAGGCTCGGCACGGCTTCTGCCAGGAATTTCGTGGTAACCGTCTGGTCGGGCGAGAATGCGGCGTTGCCGAAATTGTCAAGCGCCTTCACCCGAAAATGATACTCTGTCCCCACGCGCAGGCCGCCCACTCGCACGCCGTGGTTTAACGCATAGCTCGCAGAGCCAGCGCTCGATCCATAGCTCGTATCCCCGCCGTATTCCACGAACGCCACCGAGGACTCGCTCGTCGTGAACGTTACCGTCGTGTTGAACGCCCCGGTCGAAGTGGCCTCCACAGAACTTATCTTGGGCGGCGTGGTGTCCCGTTCGGGCGACGGCGCGCCGCCGGCAACGACCACCGTCACCTGGCCGGTCGCGGTCGTGCTGAACGTCTGCTCGGAAGACACCCCCTCATTCCCGGCCTCGTCGTCCGATTTCACAAGAAAATAGTATGCAGTCGAAGGAGAGAGCGAAGAGAGCGTGACCACGTGATACGCGGAAAGGGTGTTGTCTTTCGCGGTTGTGTTCTGGTACACGCCGGTCGCCGTACCGTACTGCGCCTGCGTGGTCGCCGGCTCGTCGGTCTGCCACACGATAACCGCTTGGGCCGAGCTGATCACCGGCGTCGTGATATTCGAGATGACCGGCGCCTTGAGGTCGCGGGTGGTCGTGAACGTATAGTAAGAATTATTGTTCGTATCGATCGAGGTATTATCGCTCGCGTCCGTGGACTGCACCTTATAGTAGTAGGCGGTCCCCGGGGAGAGACCCGTGAGATTCACCCGGTGCTGATGCAGGGTAGAAGTCGGGCCGCCGACCATGCTCCCGCTCCCCGCCTGCGTGCTTCCGGACAGCGACGAGTTGATCGAGTAGGTAACGTAGGAGTTGGAGTCCGTGTCGGTGTTCCAGAAGATCGTCGCACTCCGGTCTGCCACGTTGATCGCGGTTACGCCGGAGATGACCGGGCCGCTCGCCGTAGTAAAGCCGTACCCCGCCCCGCCGTTGTCATCGGTCGCGGTATTCCCAAAAGGATCGGTTGATCGCACACGGTACTTGTAGGCGGTATTGGGCTGGAGGCCGCCGACGACGACAGAGTGCGAGGTGACGAACGAGGCGACCTCGGTGCTCGACGCGAACGACACGCTCGGCGAGACAGAGTGCCCGACGCTCGAGCTCGAGACCTCGTCCGTTGTCCACGTGATCCTCGCCCATGTGGCCTGGGTTTCGGCTACCGCGACGCTTGATATGGCGGGCGGAGCGGCATCGGTCCCTCCCTGCCCGTCCGGCCGGTCGCTCACGACCGAACTGTAATCCGCGACATCGCCGTCGGTATCCACAATGCGCACCCTGTACGAGTACGTGGTCGAAGAAGAAACGTCCGGGTCAAGATAGTAGTTCGTGCTGCTGCTCAGAATGTTCGTGAGGATCGAGTACGCGCCGCCGGTCGAACGATGCACCTCGTATTTGCTGAATGTAGCGCTCGTGGTCGCGGCATACACGTTCCAGGAAATGAACTCCTTGAAATCCGACGTCCCGATGTTCGAGATGTCCTGGATGTTCATATTCGAAGCCGGAGCCGGCGCAACCGCGGTTGCGGACGTGGTGTTCCCGTAGGCGTCGCGCGCCTGCGCGTACAGCCGGACATAAGACGTCGTACCCGTAAAATTCCACGTGGTGCTCGCTGCGGTTGACGTGGCACCCACGGTCTGCCACGCGCCGCTCGTGCCGTTTGCGCCGTCCGCAGAAAGGTCGCTGTTATTCGAGAGCCGGTACTCGATGTCCGAATCATCCTGGATCGTGAAATTAAGACTGCCGCCGCTTACGTTAATAAGAAGCGTCGAGGTCGGCTGACGCGTATCCAGGATGAACGCGCTTGATGTGGCGTACGCAGTGTTGTTTGCGCCCTCGTTGTCGTTCGCGAGGATACGGATCTGAGCGGCAGGAGCATAGATGCCCGGTATCTGCGACGTAGCATTCCAGGTCGCGGTATACGCCGCATAACTCACTTCGGAGACCGCTTTGTCGCCCAGGTCGCTTGCGCCGAGATACGGCGAGCCAATGGCGACCCACCCTCCGCCGATGTCGTACTCAAACGAAGGCGTAATATACCCCGGGTTGACCGTGCCGCTCAAGGTGTCGGGGTCGCGTATGCTGTAGCTTATGCTCACCGCGGAAGAGCTGTTTTGCGAAACTGAAACGCCATTCGTGCCATAGCCCGGATTGAACCCCGGAGCAGCGTTCACCACGTATCCTATGGAGACGTCGTACACCGTAGGCGTATTTGCTCCAGTCGAGGTAAGCGTGACTTTGTATTGAAACCAGCGATCCTCGGAGCCGTCTTTGAGCGCGGCGGGGACGGCCGCGGTCGGACAGGTAACCACTCCGGAATTTTTGCTGCAGCCGCCCGTTGCGTTCGTAAAGTCGTACCACGTCGCCGAACCCAGGCTCGAAGTCGCGCTCGCGGCGCGCACGGATATCGTAACCGTGGTGCCTGAAGGCAATGACGTGTCTTCGGTCCACGACACGCTCGCGATGGTATTCACGCTGCTGGTAGAGTCATACGCGGAAGAAATAAGTGCCTGTGAAGAAGGATATGTGAAGCCAAGATGCACTACCACGCCGGATTCGCCTGCCGCATACGCGCTATTCGTGCTGGAAAGGCCGGACACGTGCGTGAATGCCTGCGCCTGACCTCCGAAGTTGACATTCAGGTTGGTCCAGCTCGTCCCGCCACTCGTGCTGTAGATCGCGGTCGAGGATGCGCCGACCGCAAATCCCAGGGAAGCATCCTTGAAATAGACCCCGTACAGCGGCGCGGTTACGCCGCTTGTCGCGGTTGACCAGCTCGTGCCGCCGTTTGCGGTTTTGACGATCGTGCCGGCCGCGCCGGCCGCGAAACAATTGCTCGCATCCGTGCAGTACACCGAGTAGAGATCGTTTGCCGTGCCGGATGTCTGGTCGGCCCATCCTGCGCCGCCGTCTGCGGATTTTTTTATCGCGCCGCCGGTCCCCACGAGCCAACCCGTGGAACTGCTTATGAAAAACGTGTCTAACCAGGTTGCGGTCCCTACGGTGCTCGTGGTCCAGGTCGTCCCGCCGTTTACTGTCCTCGCGAACTCGCCTGCGTCAGCGCCGGTCCACCAGCCCGTGCTCGAATCAGTGAAATGAAGGCTGTTTATGCCCGCGCTGGATGACCCGCCCGCATCGTTCATCTGGATCGTCCAATTCGCCCCGCCGTCAGTGGTTTTATACACGTCGTCGTTTCCTGTCGCAGCCCAGCCCGTGCTCGAACTCACGAAAAAGACCTCTTGGACGCCGGAAAGCGTGCCCATGCCGGTCCAGGTCGCGCCTGAATCCGTGCTCCTCCAGATAAGAGGATCGTTCTGGAAAAGCAGGGTGCTCGCATCTACCATGGCAATGGAATTGCTGTCCGGAAGCGTGCTCGCGCTTACGGGATACACCATGCTCCAGTTACTCCCGGCATTCGTAGTTTTGTAAAGGCCGGACGAATTGCCGGTTGAGCCGAAAAACGCGTACGCAGTGCTCGCATTGACCGCAAACACATAATTCGGCCCGAGGCTGAGCGGCGGGGTCAACACAGTCCAGTCCGTGCCGCCGTTCGTAGTACGCGCAATGTTTCCGGTGTTAAACCCTGCTATCCAGCAGACATCTGAAGAAGGGCAGTTGAGCGACGTAATGTTGTTGATGATATTGCTGGTCTGCAGAGACCAGCTTGCGCCGCCATCAGTGGTTTTATAGATCAAGCCGCTGTCGCCTCCTACCCATCCCGTAGACGTGCTTACGAAATATACGACGTTCATCGCCACGATACTCGAAGTTGTCTGCGTCGCCGGCGCCCATGTGGCGCCGCCGTCAGTAGTCTTGCATACGCGGCCTGCCTGACCAACCGCGTATCCGTAATCTGAGTTCGGGAAGTGCACATCGTTTATACCTGTGGCTGGTGCGTCGCATCCGGACCCTACATCGCTCCAGCTTGTGCCGCCATTCGTGGTCCTGAAAATTTCGCTTGTTGCGACTCCATTGCGGCGCACTGCGATCACCGTGCTTGAGTTTATTGCGAAAAGACCGTGCGTGCGGTTGTCCGACGGGAAATCCGCAGTCGAAGACCACGTGACGCCGCCGTCTGTGGATTTGAACACGGTATTCGCGTTGGCATTGCTGCCGGAGAAAGAAGCGTACCCGACATTCACGTCTACAAACTGAACGTCGTTCAAGAATCCTGTCTCGGATGCGCTCACCACGGGTGTTTCTGCAAACGTCCACGTACTCCCTCCATCCGTGGTTTTCCGAATCAGACGCGTAGAAATTCCGCCGCTCAGAGCGCCGTCAGCGGTCCAGCACGTATTCACGTCCAAACAAAATATTCCGGTGCTGTACTTACCGCCGGATTTATAGGTACGCGCGACCGTAGCCGAAAGGAAAATGGCCGCGCCCGCGCTTATGCCGCTGTCTTTTGACTCATACTCGGTCCAGTTCGCGGGCGGAGGGTGTCCGGTTGCATTCGAGGTCTGCGTGTCCCAGGAAGTTTGAGTGAACGTAGAACTTGCCGCGGATGAAAAGTTGGAAAACAAAAATCCCGCGACAAGCACTCCTGCGGAAACAGCCAAAAGCGCCCAATGCAGCGGCCTAAGATGATGCGCTGCTCGCGGCTGGATTGCGGCATCCTGCGTTGCTTCGTTTTCGCGCCACATACGTGCTGATGACCTCATTATTATATTACCACGTTATGCCACACCTGCACGCATAAAAATGTGGATTATTGCGCGCCGTTGCGCGGGAACGCGAAAAAACAGCATTCCTGCGGCATTGTCCGCGCATCGCGGCAAATTCTTCCTTGTTCTTTCAGCGCTTTTTGCCCCGCGCGGCGCGCGTGCGGTGAAGGGCCGAAATTCCGGGCAATTTCTCGCCCGCGAGAAAATCGAGCATAGCGCCTCCTCCGGTTGAGATGAAACTGAACTTTTTGTCCAGACGGTACTTTTTCAAAAACATCACGGTTTCCCCGCCGCCAGCGATCGAGAACGCGCGCCTGTTTGCCGCGATCGCCCACGCAACCGCAAGTGAGCCCTTTGCGAACCGCGGCTCTTCGGCAAGCCCAAGAGGGCCGCTCCAGATGATTGTCCTTGCCTGCCGTATCCTTTTCTCGAATTCGCGGATGGTCCGCGGGCCGATGTCGAGAATGGCGTTGCGCCGGGTTATCCAGTCCGACGGCAATATCAGATTTTCATAGCGCGAAACCGCCTTGAGCATTTTAAGATCACTGCGTTCGCGGTCAATGAGCGAACGGCCGACATTCATTCCTCTTACGAAATGAAGCGTGTTTGCGGCCGCTCCGCCAAGCAAAAACCAGTCTGCCTTTGCCCGGAAATACCGGAGCACGCCGAGTTTGTCGTGCGCTTTGCCGCCGCCCAAAATGATGACGAGCGGATGTTTCGGCTGGGTGAGCGCGTGCGAGAGAAACCTGATCTCGCGCTCGAAGCCCATTCCTCCATAGCTCGGGAGAAATTTCGTGATCGCGTCAACAGACGCGTCGTCCCTGTGCGAAACCGCGAATGCGTCGTTTACGTAAAAATCTGCAAGCGATGCGAGCTCTCGCGCAAGCCGCGGATCATTCGCATCCTCGCCGCGGAGAAACCGCAAGTTTTCCAAGAGAAAAACCGACCCGCGAGGCGCCTGCGCCGTCTTGCGCCGTATCTCCTTGAATCGGAAGTGCGGGATAAACCGGATTTTTCTCCGCAGGAGCCGCGCGAGACGCATAGCGTCGCGTTTGAGCGAAAGTTTTTTCTCGAATTTCACCGGCTGTCCTCCGGCGATCTTCACTCCGCTCGGCCTGCCGCGGTGGCTCACGATCACGACCGTTGCCCCGCGCCGGAGAAGCAGCTTGATCGTCGGCAGCGTCGCGGTCATTCGCCACTCGTCTTCGGTGTTAAAATCCAAACGCAGAAGCGCGGTGCCGTGAAGCGCCCTCGAATTTTCTTTGCTCACATATCGGATCACAGCCAGTTCATTATACTATACTGCACCGGCTCGCTATAATGAAATAATGAACAGGATGTCTGCGCGGAAAAAAATAGCGATCCTTGGAGGCGGATTCGGCGGCGTACGGGCCGCGATGGTAATCGCAAAAAAACTCAAGGGGCTGAATTTGCTTGCGTATTACGAGGTAATCCTGCTCGACCGGAGCGAACACCACACCTACACCCCCCTTCTCTATGAAGTGGCCACTACTTCAAAAGAAACCGCCGACATATACCGCCTGCATGAAGTAGCCACGCACGATCTTGCGCGCATCACGAGCCATCTTCCCATAACCCTTATCCGCGCCCGTGTGGATACGATAGACCTGCCCCGCGCAAGTATCCATATTGCGGGAGGAGCGCCGATCCATTGGGACATCCTCGCAATCGCTCTCGGATCAGAGGTGAATTTCTTCGGTATTCCGGGGCTCCGCGAGTATGCGCTCACCTTTAAATCATTCGAGGATGCGATCCGGATCAGGAATACGCTCTGGAACGCCGCCATAGAACACCAAGGCGATATCAAAGTGGCGATCGGCGGCGGCGGATCCTCCGGTGTCGAACTCGCAGGCGAGCTCATGGCGTGGTGCGGCGAACTTCAGAAAGAGTTCCCCCGCTGCCGGTTGAGCGTCGCCATAATCGAAGGAGCGCCCACGATCCTTCCCGGATTCACGCAAAAGGTGATCGCGGTCGCGCGGAAACGGCTCGCGCGCCTGGGCGTGAAACTCATCGAGAGCGAAACGATCGAGAGCGTCGAACGCGGCCGGGTGATCCTCAAAAGCGGACAGGCGATGCCGTTCGACGTGTTTATTTGGGCCGGCGGCGTGAAAGCTCCGCAGCTTCTCAGGGATGCGTCCCTTAAAACCGAAACGCGCGGCCGCCTCGAGGTAACGCGCGAAATGGAATGCATCCCGCAGCCGCTCATCAGTGCATTTCGCCAAAACGCGTATGCGCTGGGCGACAGCGTATGCGTGTATCATCCTAAAACCCGGCGTCCTATCGCAGGCGTCGCGCGCGCGGCAATTTCCGAAGCCAATGTCGTGGCGCACAACGTCCTCGAGGACATCAAATCCGAGCGGAACCCGTCCTATACGCCGTTCAAAAAAACATTCCAGCCCATGGACTATCCGTACATTATTCCCATAGGAGGAAAATTCGCGGTCGCGAAGATCGGGCCTTTAGTGTTCTCGGGGCTCTTAGGATGGCTCCTCAAGGGGCTCGTGGAATTGAACTACCTGCTCTCTATTATGCCGATCATCTCCGCGCTCAAAATCTGGCTCCAGGGTCTCCGTATATTCATCCAGAACGATCGCCTGGGGTAACTACCGCCCCGAGGGTCAGCCTGTAGAAACTGCCGGTGACCGGGCCGTATATAGGTATGGAAAATGCGGAAAGAATGAAAAATGGATCGGCTC
>Ga0154971_110_pt1 | contig 10976 bp, 6 predicted proteins | sample RifCSPhighO2_01_FD_105939 | JGI IMG/M metagenome (GOLD analysis project Ga0154971, IMG submission 105939) | Candidatus Liptonbacteria bacterium RIFCSPHIGHO2_01_FULL_56_18b
CCACCTCGAAGAAGACGCGGGCCGGCTCTTGCACGAGATCCCCGGCGAGGCAAAGAAGGGGGAGGCGAGCTATGTTGATTTCAACCGCGCCGGCACGCCGCTTATGGAGCTTGTAACCGAGCCGGACATCCGGAGCGCCGAACAAGCGGTCGCTTTTGCAAAAGAATTCCAGCTCATCCTCCAGTATCTCGGCGCGTCCGACGCGGACATGGAAAAAGGCCTGATGCGCGTGGAGGCGAACGTGAGCTTGGACATGGGGCCCAAGGTGGAGCTCAAAAACATCAATTCATTCAAAGCGGTTGGTTCGGCCATCGCGTACGAGATCGAGCGTCAAAAAGGGTCATTGGAAAAAGGCGTGAAAGTGGAGCACGAGACCCGCGGCTGGGACGACGCGAAACAAAAGACCGTAAGCCAGCGCACCAAAGAAGAGGCGCATGATTACCGCTATTTCCCGGAGCCGGACCTGCCGCCTCTTGAACCGGCCAAGGTGTTTGACGTGGAAGATCTACGGGCGCATGTGCCGGAACTGCCCGCGCAAAAACGGGCGCGGTTTGAGCGCGAGTTCAAGCTTTCTGCGGAGCAGGCAGCCCAGCTTATTCAAGACAAACAGCTTGCCGATTTTTTCGAGGCGGCGGAAAGCGAGCTCGCGGCTCACCTTCGTACCTACTCCGCCGAAGCAACTTTGGCTGCGAAGGCTGGACAAGACTTTGGCGGGCAAGCCCGCGATGAGCGCGAAACCGTCACGATAGAGAAAACGCCGCAAAACCTTTTGTTCAACTATTTGACGAGCGACCTTATAGGGCTTATGAACGAAGCCGGCACGCGATTTTCCGCTGAAGGCGGATCCGCCTCGGGCGGAGACGTTTTGAAGATCGAGCCCGAAGAACTCGCGCATCTTATTGACCTTATCGCGGACGGGACGATCATGAGCCGTCAGGCAAAGGACATTTTGCGGAAAATGTTTCAGACCGGAGAAGATCCGGAGACGATCATGCGCGCAGAAGGGCTTCGGACCGTGTCGGATGCGGGCGAAGTTGAGCAAGTCGTCCGAGCGACGATCGTGGAGAATCCGAACGCGGTCGCGGACTACAAAAAAGGCAAAGAAGCGAGCTTGCAGTTTTTGATCGGCAAGGCGATGAGGAAGTTCAAAGGGAGGGGGAACCCGGCAACGATCCAAGAAATATTGACAAAGCTGTTGAGGTAACGGGATTTTTATATACCAAGAAATTGCTTCGTCAATTTCTCGGCATGTTTTGACATCGTGACCCAGCGAATTTCCTTATCCCGCTTGAACCACGTCATTTGCCGCTTGGCGTAATGCCATATTTCTTTTTCCAGCTGCGCGAGCATTTCTGATTTCGTGATAGTACCCTGCAAGAATCTTGCAAGATAGCGGTACTCCAGCCCCAGTTCTTCCATTCGTTTCCAGCTTAGTCCGCGTTCGTGAAGGCGGCGCGTTTCGCTGGTCATGCCTTGGCGCATGCGCGTGATAAGCCGCTTGCGGATCCTTTGTTTTAGTTCGCTGTCCGGCAGGCGTATGCCGAGCTTCAAAATTTCGTATTGCGAAAATTTGCCCTGAGCCTGTCGAAGGGATACATCTGGCACAGGTTTCCCTGTTTGAAGTATGATCTCAAGCGCCCGCACCAGGCGGCGTTTGTTATGCCGGTCTATGGCCGCGGCGCGCCGCGGGTCTAATTTTTGGAGCGTTGTAAAAAGGCGTTCTGCAGTGAGCGTGCCGAGCTCACGCCGCAGTGCGGGATTAGGCGTCACCTCGGGGATGCCATATTCATAGAGCAGGGCGTCAATATAGAATCCGGAGCCGCCGCAGATGATCGGGAGCTTGTTTCGTCGCAAGACATCGCGGATGGCTCGCTGTCCGAGTTTTTGGTACTGAGCGACCGTGAATGTTTTCTTGGGCGATGTGACGTCCAAAAGATGATGGGGGACGCCATGCGCTTCTTTTTTCGTGATCTTTCCGGTGCCGATATCAAGACCCCGATATACCTGCCGCGAGTCAGCAGAAATTACCTCGCCGTTGAATTTCTTGGCGAGCCGTACCGCGACCGCGGATTTCCCGCTTGCTGTGGGGCCTACTACTATAATGAATTTAGATAAGCCGATAAGCGTTGACATCGGACTTGACGGCATACAGCTTGTATTATTATAATAGACGCAGCAATTTGGCTCAACTTGAGCCGGGAAGGAAGGATTGACCATGATGGAATGGATACGGGCGTTTACCCCCGGGACGTGGGTCGCTGTGGCCGTGGCGTTCGCCTTGGCTGTCGCGGGCGCAGTGAATTGGTGGGTGGCAAGGCGTCGTCGGGAGCGATCGAGCCAGTACGGCGTGCCTGGCGAAAAGATCACGGCGCTCAAGCTGAACAGGCGTTAGAGCGTCCCCCCTCGGAGGATGGGTGGCGCTTAAGAAAGGAGGTGACCGTTGAGTCTTATTAAGTTGTTGCGTAGAGTGTTTCGCCCCCTGAAAGACGCCTACGTCCAGTGGGCGGAAGACAAGGATCGCCGCGCATACGAGCGATGGCGGCCAGTTCCACCGGGCTCCTGAAATTCAGGAGCCCCGTCCGTTTCATATGGTTTTCGCGGCAATTTCTAAAGCAATCCTTTCCAAAAGTTTTTCCAGATTCACTTCTCCTTCTTGCCTGCCCGCCATAGCCACCCCTTTCGCCGAAGCGGCTGCAGGGGTCAAGTCGGCGGAGGCGGGCCCCCTTCGGTAATGCCGCACGTTCACCGTGCCGTTTTTTTCTTCTTTTTCACCCACTACGAGGATGTAGGGGATTTTTTGCATCTCGGCTTCGCGGATGCGTTTGCCAACCGTGAGGTTCTCATCGCTCAACCGCGCTCGTACGCCATGCCCCTGCAGGTTTTTCCATACTTCTTGCGCGAATTTTTTTTGTCCGCTTCCCACGGTTATCACTTCGGCCTGGACCGGCGAGAGCCACAGCGGCAGGGCGCCGGCAAAGTGTTCAACGAGTATGCCGATAAAGCGCTCGAACGAACCGAAGATCGCGCGGTGGATCACGACCGGCTTCTGCCTCTTCCCTTTCTCGTCGGCGTAGGAGAGGGCGAAGCGTTCGGGGAGCATAGCGAGATCGAGCTGGATGGTCGCAAGCTGCCAGTCGCGGCCCAGGGCGTCCTTGATATGGATGTCTATTTTTGGTCCGTAGAACGCGCCGTCCTTGGGCTTTACTTCAAACGGTACCTTGTTGTGTTCGAGGGCGGCTTCGAGCGCGCTCTCCGCCCTGCTCCACAGCTTTTTATCGCCCAAGGCGCTCTCGGGCCGCGTCGCGAGGTAGAATTGTTCTTTAAATCCGAAAAGGTTATATGTTCTCCCGACGAGTTTGAGGAGTGTTTTTATTTCGCCTTCCGCCTGATCCATGCGGCAGTAGATATGCGCGTCGTCCATCGTGATCTGTCGCACGCGGAAAAGGCCGCCGAGGGTTCCCGAGAGCTCATTGCGGTGGAGCCGGCCGATCTCGGAGAACCGCAGGGGCAGGTCGCGGTAGCTCCGGACCCGCGAGGTATAGACATAGGCGGATTCGGGGCAGTTCATTGGTTTCAAGACCAGGGTTTCTTTCCCGTGTTTGAAGTAGAACATGTTCTCGCGATAGTACTGCCAGTGTCCGGACCGCTCGAACACGTCGCTCTTGACCACGATGGGCGTGGAGATCTCCCCGTAGCCCTCGCGGTCAAGCTCTTCGCGGATGAATTTCTCAAGCTCCCGGAACACGACCATCCCGTTCGGGTGCCAGAACGGCGCGCCGGGCGCGACGTCGTGGAATGAAAAAAGATCCAGTCGCTCGCCGAGCTTGCGGTGATCCCGCTTCTCGATCTCGTCCTGAAGCTTGAGGTGGTCGTCGAGCTCTTTTTTGGTCGTGAACGCGAGCGCGTAGATCCGGGTAAGCTGTGGATTTTTTTCGCTGCCGCGCCAGTAGGCGCCGGCGAGATGGGTCAGTTTGAACGCCTCGGGGTCGATCTCTTCCGTATTCTTCACGTGCCCGCCGCGGCAGAGATCGAAAAATGCGTCGCCGGTCTTGTAGACCGTGAGCGGCTTTTTACCTCTTACGAATTCTTTGACGAGGTCCAGTTTGAACGGCTGATCGCGAAAAAGTTTTTTTGCTCCTGCCGCGGCGACTTTCTCGCCTGTAAACGGCAGCCGCGAGCTTATGAGCCGCCGCATTTCTTTTTCAAGCTCTGGCAAGACGTCTGCAGAGGGCTCTTTTTTGAACTTGAAATCGTAATAAAATCCGTTCTCTATCACGGGGCCGATGCCGAGCAATACGTCCGGGAATTTTTTAAGCACTGCCGCAGCCAAAAGATGGGCAAGAGAATGGCGGATATGCTCCAGGCGCGAAGCGGCCGGTAGTTTTCGCATGCCTTGTAGTATAACCGCATTTCCCGATTTTATGAAGCGCCTTAACGATTCACAAAAATTGGGTTATGATAAATCAATGGTTGACGCGAAGTTCATCCGCGAGCATGCGCGAGCCGTGAAGGACGGTATGAAGCACAAGAACCTTGATCCGAAGATCGTCGAGGATTTTTTGACAATGGATGAGGTATGGCGCGTGCTCACCAAAGAGCTTGACGACCTGCGCGCCGAGCATAAGGAATTGACCCACTCGATACGCTCCGGGTCAACCCTGAACGGAGTTGAAGGGTTAAGCGACGCGCGCGACACGAAAGGCGCGAAAGCCGCAAAGGCAAAGATACAATCCAAAGAAGAGGAATACGCGGCGGTCGAGCGGAAGAGAAAGACGCTCTGGCTTGAGATCCCGAACCCGCCCTCGCCCGACGTGCCCGTCGGTAAAGACGAAAAGGGCAATCAGGTCATTCGGACGTGGGGCGAGCCAACCACATTTGATTTCGAGCCCAAGGATCACCTCGCGCTCGGAGAAGCGCGCGGGCTAATTGATACTGAGCGCGCCGCAAAGATCTCTGGCACGCGCTTCGCGTACCTCACGGGAGACGCCGTGCTCCTGGAGTTCGCGCTTATAGGGTTCGCGTTTGACACGCTCATCCCTGAAGGGTTCACGCCAGTCATTCCGCCCGTGCTCGTGAGAGAGAACATTACCGAGGGGTTGGGATACTGGCAGGCGGGAGGCGAAAAAGACCATTACCGCGTGCACGGCGCAGGGGACGATGGGAGCGGCAAGCAGGAGTTCTACCTCGTGGGAACTGCAGAGCATTCGCTCGTACCCATGCACGCAGACGAGATCCTCAAGAAACGCGATCTTCCCAAGCGGTATATGGGGTTTTCAACCTGTTTCCGGAGGGAAGCGGGTTCGTATGGGAAAGATACGCGCGGCATCATTCGCGTGCATCAGTTTGATAAGGTGGAGATGGTCTCGTTCGCAAGCCGGGAAGACGGCGACAGCGAGCACGAATACCTCCTCTCGCTCGAGGAAAAGTTGTTCCAAGCTCTCGGCATCCCGTATCGGGTCGTAAAGATATGTACGGCGGACCTCGGATTCCCTATCGCGCGCAAGTACGACCTCGAAGCGTGGCTGCCTGGCGAGGGCCGATACCGTGAAGTTACGTCAACCTCCACCACGACGGATTTTCAGGCGCGGCGCCTGAACGTGAAATATTCGGACGGCGCGGAGAAGCGGTACGCGCATATCATAAACGGCACGGCGTTCGCGATCGGCAGGACGCTCGCCGCGATCTTTGAGAACTTTCAGACCAAGGACGGGAAGATACGGGTCCCCGCGGCGCTCCAGAAATATATCAGGAAAGAGCTCGTCGGATAGATGCGATGCCCGTTACGAAGAAATTCGGGAAAGAATACGGGAGGAGAGAGGCGTCGCGTAGCCGCGAGAGCGTAAGCGACACGCTATCCGACATTCAGGAGCGCGCCGAACGTGGGCGGCGGCGTACCGCGTTTTTTGCCGCATGGGGCGCGGTGGCGCTTATGGCTATCGGTGCGCTGTGGGTGGCGGTGCACTCGCCTGTGTTTGCGGTGCAGGCGGTCGAGATCCAGGGCGTCCGCCGCGTGACCGAGCAGGAAGTGCTCGCGCTGCTCGAGGCGGCCGTGCCAGGGGATTCGTTCGTGCGTCGGGTGCTTGGATTCCGTAATATGCTCGTGTGGCCGGACCGGCTTCCCGAAGACACCCTGGCGCTGAACCCGTACCTGAGGGATCTCGCGATCCATAAAAGTTATTCCAGCCACGCCGTTCGGGTTGATATCCTCGAGCGGACGCCGTTCGGACTCTGGTGTTTCAAACAACAGGAACCCGGGGAGTGCTTCTGGTTCGACGACCAAGGAGTGGTGTTCGAGCGCTCGCTCGCGGCAGAAGGGAATCTTATCCGCGTGGTGAACGATTATTCGCAGAACGCGGCGCCGCTCGCGGGCGTGATTCTGCCGCGGGCGTTCATGCAGAATTTTTTCTCGATCCTTCGCGTGCTCGCCGCGGCGGATTTGAACATCAAAGAGGTTCGCTTGGACGACGTGGGGCGCGAAGAGATGCGGGTCGTAACGCACGACGGGCCGGAGCTCTATTTCAGCCTGCGCTTCCCGTCTGATGACGCGCTGCCCGTGATCGCCTCGCTTTATGCAGGAGGCTTTGGGGAGGGTTTCAGCAAGCTGGAATACCTTGATTTCCGCGTGGAGAACAGGGCGTACTATAAATAAGAGCTAGAGCTTATAGATGAATATTGACGTCCCGGCGCGGTAATCCGGCTGCGGCACATTGCCTAAGCCCGGCGCAGGCGGCCGGATCCGGGAAAGCCAGCGGTACTCCTCTTCCGGGCTGCGTTTTTGGCCGGGCACGAGGCGCTGTGTTGCGCCTTGGAGCGTGTTCACCGAGACCGCGAGCCAGCGGATGCCCTGATTCCGCGGGTCGCCGCGTGCAGACCACCAGTTTTCTCCTTGCGCGCCCAAGTAGTATTTCGGGTTGCCTCCGCCGAAGTAGTCAACCGCGATTTTGTCTATGTCCGGGTTGGCGGCGACGAACGTTTGGAGCCGCACGAGGTCTTGTCCCCAGTCGTAATTTGAATCCGTCACGTAGCGGTAGCCGTACGCCACGCCGCCGCCCCATTCATTGAAATAGGAGAGGAAGTACGGCGCGGCGAGGACGGTCTCGAGTGCGAACCACACGACGAGGATGAGGAGGATGAGCGACTTGAGCGACACGACGAGCGCCGATCGCACCCCCGCGATCAAGGTTTGAAGCATGGAAGCCGGAGAATCCGGCATCTCGATGGTCGCGACCCATCGCTTCCAGGCGCTTGCGGTGAGGATATAGATAAAGGGCAATACCGGAAACAGGTGCCGGAAGCCGATGTTCAGAGGGCTCCTCACGCTCAGCACCCAGTACAGCGCGACAAAGAGGAACATGGAGAACTCGGAGAAATTCACCTCGAAGTAGTCGAGTATCTTGTTGGCTAGTTTTCCTATGCGCCGCGCCGAGCTTCGGACGAGATGTGCAAGGGTCGCAAGCAGCCCCACGAGGATCATGAGTAAAACAGGAATAGGTTCCTTTAAAAAGTACACGGTCGGGAAATACGACGTCCACCCGGCGGCTGACACTTCTCCCATAAAGTAGTTGGTATTGCCCCCCGCAGTTCGCTGGAGCACCATGAGCACGCCAAGGAAGTATTCCGCGAACGGCCGCGTCACAGGATTTTTCGTCATCAGGATATCAAGGTCCGCGAGGCAGCGTACGGGCTTGCAGACGGCGTCCTCCGGCGTGGGGCCGTTTGCGAACGAGGCGAGGATGAATTCGGTGTCCGCGGTCTGTTTCGTCTGCGGGTAGCCGAGCGTGGTGAGGAAATATGCAGGGTAGACGATCGTGAAGTATCCTATCGCGAATATGACGATGAGCGATCGCGCGAACCGGCCGGCGCGAACGCCGAATCTCGCGAGACGCTTCCCGGCATCGGTCAGAGCCCAGTCGCGGCCGACGCTCAACAGGTAAAAGATCACGAGGAGAAGCGCGAAGTAGGGGATGAGGAGCACGGAGGAAAATTTGGTAAGTTGCGCCACGCCGAACGCGAGACCGGCAAGGCCAAGGTTGCGGCGAGATGGGTTGAGGAGAAACTTTATGAACGCATAGGTCGCGAGCACGACGCCAAAAGCCGCGGCAATATCGGTCGTCACGTAATGGCCGTGCGCCAAGACGTGCGGCGAGAGCGCGAAGAGGAATGCTGGCAGGAGTGCCCACCCGCGCCCCATGAGTTCGGCAGACCAGAGGTAGATGAAGACGATGAGGGCCAATGTGAGGAGGATGGGGCCGATGCGCGCGAGCCGTACGATAAGATCTGCGTCGTTCCCTGACCCGTAGAGGAACAGAGAGCCCATTTCCCATTGTCCGTTCACGTCGTTCTGCCACGCCGGGCTCTCCGCGGGGAACGTGAGGTTGGCGAAGAGCAGGGGAACGGCCGACAATGCCTTGAGGAGCGGCGGGTGCTCGGGGTTCAGGCGATAGTCCGCGTAGCGGACATATCCGTAGCCGGACGGGATGTGCGCGAGTTCGTCCATGATTGCGGAGTCGCCCAGTGCCGCGTAGAGCATGAGCGAGAGCGAAAGAAGCACGACGAGGATGAGCGCGGGTCGTGCGATCCACCGGATCTGCGCGAAGAGTTGGGAGGGCATACGCGGGTAGTATATCACGGCGAGTGAGACCCCCGCCGCTTTTGAGTTTTCTTCTGCGAGCGGTTAGAATGCACGGGAACGATGGCTACGAGAAAAGTCCCGAGGAAAAATATCGCAGGCCGCCTGCACGACGTGCGCAGCCCGTACACGAAAGAGGAGCGTGCCGCGTACGAGTCGGCAGAGCATACGTTCCCGCCCGACGAGGTCCTCTCCCATATTTTCGAAGAGGGCGTCGAAGAGCAGCCGCGCATCACGCACGCTTCAGGCACGCGCGCGAAGGTCTTTTTCGCGATAGCAGGGGTCGTCATCTTGATCGGCGGTTTTTTCATCCGCGCCTACCAGGAACGCGCCGGCCTCGTGCGGGCATCGCAGGTTGAGCTCGGCAAATACCGGACCGCGCTCGGCGACCTCAAGCTGTTTCCGGAAGACGCCGGCGAGCCGTTCCCTGTGCCGCGCGACACCTCCGCGTTCGGAGGGGATTTCTTCGGCATGCTTCGCGCGCTGGTCACGGACACGCGCGACACGTACCAGAACCTCGCCCGCATATCCGAGAGCACGTTTGCGATCGTGCAGGAACTCTCGCGCCTCGGGCAGGACTGGCCGGATCTGGTATTTGCGGAACAGGGTACCGAGCTCGTCCAGCGCATGGAGAGCATTCACGGGAGCGTCGCGACCTTGAGCGAGGCGGGCGACGCGCTCGTCGCAAGCGAGTCCGCCCGCGACAGCGTCCAGCTGTTCGACCCCGGGGAATACCTTGCGGCTCAGCTGAATCTTCGAAAAGCGAAAAACTTCCTTGACGTGCTCCTTCCGTGGCTCAGATCGCCCGACGTGCATCATCTCGCGGTGCTCCTTGAGAATCCGTCGGAGATGCGGCCCGGCGGCGGATTCGTGGGGAGCTATGCGGACGTGGCGGTACGCGGCGGCAGGGTGGAAGCGATCGATGTGTACGACATAAACGACGCGGACAGGGAGTTTGCGCAGAACATCGTCCCGCCGAAGCCGCTTCAGGCGCTTGTCACGCGCTGGCGCGCCGCGGACGCGAATTGGTTTTTCGATTTTTCCGATTCCGCTAGGAAAACGCTGGAATTTCTCGGGGCCTCGAAATTGTATCTTGACCGCGGGATCGTGTTCGACGGCGTCCTTGGGATCTCCGGGCGTGCGATAGGCGATCTGCTTGCGGCAACAGGGCCAATTGAACTTCCCGCATACCGCCTCACCCTCACCCGGGACAATTTCCTTACCGAGATCCAGCGGATCGTGCAAGCGGGACAGGAAAAAGGAGCGGTCGCGCCAAAAAAGATCCTTCAGGACTTTACGGATCTCCTTATCGCGCGGCTGCGCGGCCTGGACGCGGACGGGCGGCAGGCAGTGCTCGCCGCAGCCGGGGACTGGCTTGCGAAGCGGAACGCCCTGCTGTACTTCAAGGACCCGGACTTTCAGAAATTCTTTGACGCGTATGGGTTGACCGGAAAGGTAGCTGACCTGCCGCAGGACTTTTCCGGAGATTACTTCGCGCTCGTGAACGCGAATATCGGCGGCGGGAAAACAGACCTTGTGATGCGACAGGAGGTCGTGCTCCAGAGCCAAATTCTTGCAAGCGGGGAAGTCAGCAACCACCTCGTGATCCGCCGCGCGCACCGGGCAAGCTCCACCGCTGCATCGTGGTACCGAGCGACGAACGAGAATTACGGCATGGTGTTCGTCCCGCCCATGGCGGAGCTTACGTATGCGAAGGGCGGCGTGGTCAAAAAGATCACCCCCCTTTCTGACTATACGAAGAAAGGGTTTGTCGCGGATCCGGACGTGGTCGCAATCGAGAGCACGCTCAAAGAACGCCTTGAGTATCCGGAAGTCGTGAGCTTCCGCGAATCAGGGAAAAACGTGTTTGCCGTGTGGTCGAGCACAAAGCGCGGCGCAACGAGCGAGCTCACACTCGACTATACGCGCACGCTTCTTACGCCGCCGGGCGACGGGAAAGCATACGAATTTATTTTTGAAAAACAGGCCGGAAGCGCGGGTTCGTACCGGTTCGAGCTCCACGCGCCAGTGGGGTACGAGTGGAAAGAGAACGGCTTGCCGACCTTTACCTACGAGTCCGACGACCCGCCCGGCCGGCTGATATTGAACTTGACCCTGACAAAGATTTGATGTATAAGTAAGAGTAGCAGGCGATCCTAACGGTGCGGCATAATGCCGCTACTATCGGGGGTGAGCCATAGAGAGGTGAATATGGGCAAGAGCAATCCCGTGACAGAGTTTGCCGGCCATCTGCTTCCCGCGCCCGACAGCGGCCGCATCCACGTCCTCCCGGGCATCCTTGTCCGCGAGGACGAGGACTGGATCAAGGCCCTAGAAGCCGCAGGTC
>Ga0154971_106_pt2 | contig 10689 bp, 10 predicted proteins | sample RifCSPhighO2_01_FD_105939 | JGI IMG/M metagenome (GOLD analysis project Ga0154971, IMG submission 105939) | Candidatus Liptonbacteria bacterium RIFCSPHIGHO2_01_FULL_56_18b
GGCGCGACGGAAGGGGGGTGTGGGGGGAATTCCGCCGCGCCCGAGCGTTCCGCCGGAGCGAAGCGGAGGCGGTCAGTTCCGTTCAAAAAATGTTCGAGCGGAGTTGTATAATTCCACCAAATTAGACTTCCTGATTTTTTGGAAGCCAAAGCGATAGTTTGCTCGCCGCGCCTGCGGGCGCGGCGAGCAAACCTCTCCGTCCATCTCCAAAAATTTGACAAATCCTGTTTGGCGCCCCCGCCAGGATTTGAACCCGGAACCTTCTCCTTAGAACGGAGCTGCTCTGTCCATTGAGCTACAGGGGCAATATGACAACAAGAATATAGTATAGATTTATATTGCAGGCAAACTTGAAAAGTTTCTCGCGCAAGGTACACTCTACTCCATCGGGCCGTAGTGTAACGGTAGCACGAGTCTTTCTTGCCCCGCACCTTTTTCCCGGGGCATAGTGTAACGGCAGCACGAGTCCTTTGGGAGGATTTAGTCCCGGTTCAAATCCGGGTGCCCCGACCCAAAGAAAGGTGCGGGACGAAGGAGGATTTTCCGCCCGAGGCGGATCCGCCTTCGGCGGAAGTCCGGGTTCGAATCCCGGCGGCCCGACCGAGTATGGCAATCTCTATTTTGATTACTAACAGGAAAATTGGCAAGAGTCGCCTTTATTCCGAACTGAACCAGAAAGGCAAGAAGATGGTCGTACCGGCGTATCAGACGCTCCTCGCGAACGAATCCGGCTCTGCAGAAGAATTTCGGGTGACGCGAGATACGATCGTGACCGTCTTCGGAGTAAAAACAACCGGTAAATACGGCGAGAACGACGAAGCGCCTCCGAACAGATCTGACGCGCCGTATCGCGCACGCATCCGCACCGACGGCCGAAAAGGGTTCCGTTTGGAACTCTACGAACTCGGCATCGGCAAGAGACAGAATAGATCCGCACTAAGAGGCATCGGGAAGTTCATTAGAACGCATATCCAAATCCACCTTGGACCAGCAAGATCTGAAGGATGCTTTCTTTTGACCGACCGGAAGGCCGGCCGCGACAGATTTCGGCGAGCTGTCCACCGCCTCATCAGGGAGGACAAGCGGAATAGGGTTAAAAATCCGGGAAGGCTTCTCGTGAGAGTGCAAAATAGATAGCTTTTCCAAAAAACCCTGGGGCTTTGTATAGTGTGGCGGAGAGCGCGCTTAGCTCATCGCCGCCAAAGCGGGACCTCGCCATAGGCGGTGGGTGGCAGGCCTGTCAGCAGGCAGGGCGACTCGTTTATCCGCCACGTTAGATTTAGAAAGGGCGTTTAGCTCAGTGGCAGAGCGTCTTGTTTATTCCCGATTTGTCTAAAAACTCAAGCTCGCGTAGAATTTTGATAAACAAATCGCAATCCCGCTTATAGTGGGCGCATAGCTCAGCGATTAGAGCGACCGCCTTACACGCGGTAGGTCCCAGGTTTAAATCCTGGTGCGCCCACTATGTGCGGGATACCGAGTACCTGCCCGCTCGCCTCGCTGACTCGCCTCGTCTTCGACTCGTCGAAGCGGGAGCTATGGCGAAGCGGGCCGGCCCGCAGGGGTCCGGGGTTCCCGCCCAGCCGGGTTGGGCGAGGCTCGCTCAATTTTAATTGAGCGGCGAATCCCTCGAGCGCGCACCAGGCAGCAATCATATCGCTTTTGTCCATACAGTGCGGGCGAGTATAATGATCGGATGGAATTCATCGCGGACATGGAGATCCATTCGAAATACGCGCGGGCGGTGAGCCCGCAAATGGTGCTCGAGAACCTCGCGCTGTGGGGGGCGAAAAAAGGCATCGCGGTTTTGGGCACCGGCGACTTCACGCACCCCTTGTGGTTCGGAGATATAAAAGAAAAGCTTGAGCCAGCTGAACCGGGCCTCTATCGCATCAAAGAATCTTACGCATCGCACGAAGCCGCGCCGCATGATCCGCGGGCCACGCGGTTCATGTTGAGCGGCGAGATCAGCTGCATCTATAGCAAGAACGGAGCCGTGCGTCGCGTGCACCACCTGGTGTATGCGCCGTCCATTGAGGCGGCGGAGAAAATAAATACCCAGCTCGGCTGGGTGGGAAATTTGAAATCGGACGGCCGGCCCATCATCGGCATCGATTCAAAAGAACTTTTGAAAATAGCGCTCGCCGCTTCGCCCGACTGCGCGCTCGTTCCCGCGCACGTGTGGACGCCGTGGTTCGGCGTGTTCGGCTCAAAATCGGGATTCAATTCGCTCGAAGAGTGCTTCGACGAGTTGACCGGTCAGATCTTCGCGATCGAGACCGGCCTTTCGTCCGACCCGCCGATGAACTGGCGCATACCGTTCCTCGACAGCAAGGCCGTTATTTCAAGCTCTGATTCGCATTCGCTGCCGCGCATCGGCCGCGAAGCCACGATGTTCGATGCAGACCTTTCTTACGCGGGGATCATGAACGCCCTGCGCACGCGCGACAGATCCCTGGTCGGCACCGTGGAGTTTTTTCCCGAAGAGGGCAGGTATCATTATGACGGCCATCGGGACTGCAACGTGGCGTGGAGTCCCGAAGAGACAAAGTCGCATAAAGGGATCTGCACGGTGTGCGGCAAGCCAGTGACCGTGGGGGTGATGGCGAGAGTAGACGAACTCGCTGCCAAGGACCGGCCCGCGGGGTTCAAGCCGGCGTGGGCTAAGCCGTTTTATAATTTCGTGCCGTTTGACGAGGTGATCGCCGAGGCGCTCGGCGTGGGAGCCGGCGCGAAGAGCGTATGGAAGGTGCACGGCGAGGCCCTGCAGCGATTCGGGTCGGAATTCGAGATCCTGCTTCGCGCGAGCGAGTCGGATCTGCGCGCGGGCCTTCAGCCCGAGGTTGCCGAAGCCGTGGTCCGCATGCGCGCTGGCAAGGTGCATATTACGCCCGGCTACGACGGCGAATACGGAAAAATTTCAATTTTTGACGACGCGGAGCGGGCGGGAGGGAAACCGCAGAAGAGTTTGTTTTAAGGCGCGTATTGGTCCCGCGCGGGAACGCGGGGTATTTGATATAATTTAAGCAATGAATCCCTCACTCTTGCGAGCTGCCGGGTTCGTTGCTTGTAGCCCGTTGTTCAAAAAGGTGGGGTGTGCCGCACTACATTATGAAAGGTCATTCGCGGAACGAGGTTGTCGCCTCATTGAGGCGCGATCTCTGAAGAGTGAGGGATGAACTTCGCGCTCGTCTACGTGGTTCAGCGGCTTTTTTCCCGCGTCGGCGACTTTTTCCATCACTGGTACGTGGACGGGTCGCGAGTGTTTTTTCACGCGTTCATCACGTTCCTTGAGCGGCTTGACCGGACATTCGCCGTGCGCATCACGATGCGGTATTTTTTCTCGCCGCTCTACAAGGACTACACGGCTCCGGGGAGGATCCTCGGGGTGGTGTTCCGTTCGGGACGGATCGTGATCGGACTTGCCGTATACGCCGCCGCGGCATGCGTGTTCCTCGTGCTCTACGGCGCGTGGCTCGTTCTGCCCGCGCTGCTCATCTTCTCTCCGCTCTATGCCGTACGAAACCAATAACCGTTCCTCGGGCCGCACGTTCACGTTCGACGATCCGCGGCTCCATATGACGGTCGCGGGCCGGCTCACGGTCCGGATAGTGAGCTATATCGCGTACCTCGTGCTCATTGCGGCCGCGTTCTCGTTCTTCATTTCTGACATCCTCTGGGTATTCTGGCTGGGATTGCTCTTGGGGCTTTTTCTTCTTGACCGGCTGGTGCACATGCGGGAAGGCGACAGGCCGATAAGCGAGATGCCGCAGGCAGATGCGATAGACCTCAGCCGCTATCTTGCGCCCAAAGCATTCACCGCGCTCGAGCACGCCTACGATCGGAGCGCGCTCCTGCGCACGGATTTTTTCCTTGAGACCGCCAAGCAGTTATTCCGGGTAGATGCGGTGCGGGAGGCCCTTCGGCGGCTTGACGTGAAGCCAAAAGAGTTCCAGGAGAAAGTTGACGAGTTTCTTTCCGGAGAATCGGCGAGGAGCGTGAAAAAAGCCGGAGAGTCCCGCAGCGACGCGGAATCGCTCGTCGTGGCCGCATTCGATTACTCGCAGAGGAACAAACAGCGCTTCATCGATGCGAGCGCGCTCTTCGCGGCGCTGCCAGCGATGCAGAACGAGTTTATGGCGCGGCTTTTCGCCCTGTTCAATATCGCGCAGGCAGACCTTGAGCTCGCCCTCATCTTCGGATCCATCCGGAGGCAGATGTGGGGAGTACGGCGCCTGCCGCAGAGTTTGGGCGGGATGATGCTTACGGGAGAGCGGCGGCTCCGGCACCGCATTATGAACCGTGCATGGACCTCGCGGCCTACGCCGACCCTTGACCGCTACAGCTATGACTTCACCGACCTTGCGCGAGAAGAACAGATAGGATTTTTGATCGGCCACGAGCAGGAATACGACCGCTTGGTGGACGCGCTTTCTCGCGCGGCAAACCCCAACGCGCTCCTCGTGGGAGAAGCTGGGGTGGGTAAGGAGACGATCATCGCCCACCTCGCCTATGAGATGGCAAAGGATCGCGTGCCGCCCGCGCTCTTTGACAAGCGGCTGGTCGCGCTCCAGATAGGGAGCCTCGTTGCCGGCGCGCCGCCAGACGAGCTCCATAAGAGGATCCAGGCCATCGTGCAGGAGATCCTCGTCGCGGGGAATGTCGTGCTCTATGTTCCCGAGATCCACAACCTCGTGCACACTTCAGGCACGGCCTATTTGTCCGTCGCTGACGCCCTTATCCCTGTTATCATGAACGACCGGTTCCCGGTTATCGGGGCAACGTATCCCCGCGAGTTCAAGCAGCTCATCGAGCCGCGGAGCGATTTCGCGGGGGCGTTTGAGGTGATTCGCGTGGCAGAAGTAAGCGAGTTTGACGCGAAGAAGATCCTCGTGTACGAGAGCCTTATTCTTGAAAAGACGTCGCGCGCGCTCATCAGCTTGGGGGCGATCAAGATGGCGGTCACGCTCGCGAAAAAGTATTTTCGCGACAAGTTTTTGCCGTCGAGCGCCGAAGAGATACTCAAGGAAGCCCTGGTCAGGGCAGAGCGGGGCGGCGAGAAGTTTTTAGGGCCCGACGCCATTGTCGCCGTCGCCGAGGAGAAAGTGAATGTTCCGATCCACGAGGCGAAAAAGGCCGAGGCGGAATCGCTCATGCGTCTCGAGGACACGATCCACGAGCGGCTCGTTGACCAGGACGAGGCCGTGAAAGCCGTCTCGGACGCGCTCCGCGTGTATCGGAGCGGACTCGCGCGTCCCGGCGGCCCGATCGCGAACTTCTTGTTCGTGGGTCCGACGGGCGTGGGCAAAACAGAACTCTCTAAGGTGCTCGCGCGGGTGCAGTTCGGTTCGGAGAAAGCCATGATACGGTTCGACATGACCGAGTATCAGGACAAACAAAGCTTTTATCGTTTCATCGGCTCTCCGGACGGCGCGATAAGCGGGGCGCTCACGGATGCGGTGCGGCAAAAACCGTACAGCGTGATTCTTTTGGATGAATTCGAAAAGGCGTTCCCCGACATTTTGAACCTGTTCCTCCAGGTATTCGACGACGGCAGGCTCACGGATAATTTCGGAAGAGTCGTGGATTTTCAAAATACCGTCATCATCGCGACCTCGAACGCGCACTCGGACATCATCAACGAGGCGCTGCGCCAGGGACAGACCATGACGGAGATCGCGGACTACCTCAAACGGAAACTCACCGATGTCTTCAAGCCGGAGCTCCTCAACCGTTTCTCAAAGATCATCGTGTTCAAAAACCTTGCGATGGCGGACGTGGAAAAGATCGCACAGATGAACCTCCGCGACATCTCGGAGAGCGTTATGGCGCAAGGGATCACGCTTACATTCGACGCGACCGCCGTACAGCAGATCGCGAAGCTCGGCTACGAGCCGGCGTTCGGCGCGCGGCCGCTTCGGCGGGCGATAGAGGAAAAGGTCCGCGCTCCTCTCGCAGAGAAAATATTGAGGAAAGAGGTCATGAGAGGAAGCAGGACAACGGTCGTGTTCAAAGATGGCGCGTTCGCATTTGTGAGCGCGGAGACGGGCAAGTAGAATGAAGCAATGAAGCTGCGCATAGATCTTGATTTTCGGGTGGGGCGGGTCGTGAAGTACTTCATCCTCGCGGACCTCGCGCTTCTCGCGGGCTGGGGGCTTGTAGACCCGGTATTCTCGGTGTTCATCATAGGGAAGGTGGAGGGCGCGACCCTTGTCTCGGTAGGCACCGCCGCAGCCATTTACTGGTTCCTGAAATCTATCCTTCAGCTGCCGCTCGCGAATTTCCTTGACCGCCGCACAGGAGAGAAGGACGATTTCTACGCGCTTATCCTCGGGCTGTTCATCGCGTCGCTCTCCGCGTTCGGCTTCGCGTTCGTGCGGAGCCTGTGGCAGCTCTACTTTTTCCAGGTGTTTCACTCGCTGGGATTCGCGCTCTACGCCGCCTCCTGGCCGGCGATCTTCTCGCGGCACCTTGACCGCGACCGCGTTTCGTTCGATTGGGCCCTGGACAGCACCGCGGTCGGCGTCTCGGCGGGCGCGTCCGGATTCCTCGGAGGCGTGATCGCGCAGAATTTCGGCTTCTCGGTCGTATTTATCTTGGGAGGGCTGTTCACGGCCGTTTCGGCCTTGGTTCTCCTCGCCGTGCCGGACCTGGTTCTGCCGCCGCCCAAGGCCAGCGAGCCGGTTATCAGGGACCATACTCCGACGAACATAGGGCACTAATGGCGCACATCTCGAACCAGGAAGCCGCCCGGATCCTCTCCGAGATCGCCATATATCTCGACATGCAGGATGTGCCGTTCAAGCCGCGCGCCTATGAAAAAGCCGCGCTTGCGGTAGAGGGGCTTGAGGAAAATGTGGGAGATATCTACGCGCGCGGGGGCCTCCGGGCGCTTGAAGAAATCCCGGGCGTGGGCGTCTCCATCGCCGAAAAGCTTGAGGAGCTCATCAAAAAAGGGCATACCGCATACTACGACGAGCTCAAGAAAAAGACCCCGGTTGACCTTGCGGGGCTCCGGGCCGTAGAAGGGCTTGGCCCGAAGTCCATTAAAAAGCTTTATCAGGCGTTGCGGGTCAAGTCGCTTGCAGACCTTGAACGCGCGGCCCGCGCGGGCAAGATCGGCCGCATTCCCGGATTCGGGAAAAAGAGCGAGGAGAACATCTTGAAGGGGATCGGGTTCGTGAAGCGGTCGAGCGGGCGCTTCATCTTGGGGTTCGTGATGCCCGACGTGCGGGCGATCGAGGCGCGCCTCAAAGGACTCAAAGAAGTCGAGCGCGTGGTGGTCGCGGGGTCGGTGCGCCGCCGCAAAGAGACCATCGGCGACGTGGACATCCTGATCGTTTCAAAAACACCGAGGCCGGTCATGGATTATTTCGTGAACATGCCCGAAGCGGTGCGGGTGTATGCGCACGGCGAAACAAAGTCGGCGATCAAGATCAGATCTGGCTTGGACGTGGACCTCCGCGTGGTCGCGGCAGGATCCTACGGCGCGGCTATGAATTATTTTACCGGCTCCAAAGACCATAATATCGCCCTGCGTCAGCTCGCGATGAAAAAAGGGCTGAAGCTGAACGAGTACGGCCTTTTCCGCGGCAAGAAACAGATCGCAGGCAAGAGCGAGGAAGAACTCTATACGGCGCTCGGCATGGATTACATCGAGCCCGAGATGCGCGAGAACGCCGGCGAGATCGAGCTCTCAAAGCAGCATCGCCTCCCGCGGCTCGTGGACTACCACGACCTTGAGGGAGACCTCCAGGCGCAGACCGACTGGACCGACGGCTCGGATTCTATTGAGACGATGGCGCGGGCCGCATCTGCGCGAGGGCTGAAATACCTTGCAATCACCGACCATACGAAGCGCTTGGCCATGACGCACGGGTTGGATGAGAAGCGCATCATGAAACAGATGGCCGAGATCGGCCGGGTGAATAAAAAGCTTGGCGGGAAGATCAGAGTGCTCACGGGCAGCGAGTGCGACATTCTAAAGGACGGCTCGCTTGACCTGCCCGATTCAGTGCTCTCAAAGCTGGACGTTGTGGGCGCGTCCGTGCACTCGCATTTCAACTTGTCGCGGAAAGACCAGACCGAACGTATCGTGCGGGCGGTCAAGAACCCGCACGTGGACATCCTTTTCCATCCCACGGGCCGGATTATCCAGAAACGCGACCCCTACGACGTGGATATGGAAGCGATAATCAAGGCGGCAAAAGCCGCGGGAGCCGTTATGGAGATCGATGCCTACCCCGACCGTCTGGATCTCAAGGACGAATATATCAAGAAATGCGTGCAGGCAGGCGTGAAGCTCGCGATCGATTCTGACGCGCATAGCTCCGCGCACTTTTCGTATCTTGAATGCGGCATTGCGCAGGCGCGACGCGGCTGGGTCGAGAAAAAAGACGTTGTAAACGCATGGCCGCTTGATACAATGATGAATACGCTTAAAAAATGAACCCTCCGGAGAAGAAAATAAAACGGGAAATTTCTGCAGGCATCATCGTATATCGGAGGACCGAAGACGGGCTGAGGTTTTTGATCCTCTACCACCGCGGCCGTTACTGGAACTTCCCAAAAGGCAAGATCGAGAGCGAGGAAAAGAGCTTGGCCGCGGCGATACGCGAGACAAAAGAGGAAACTGGCTTAGGCGTCCACGACCTCCGCTTGATCCGCGATTTCAAGGCGCACGAACGGTACTATTTCCGCAAAGAGAATCAACCGGTGTATAAGATCGTGATCTTTTACCTCGCAGAGACCCGTCGCGCAGACATCAAGCTCTCGCACGAGCATAACGGCTATGGATGGTTTCTCTTAAATGACGCGAGGCGGATCTTGGGAGGATACCGGGCGAGCCAGAAGATATTGAAGCAAGCGCATGACCTTATTCGCCAAAAAAGTACTCGCGGCCGTGAGCCGCATTCCGCGCGGTAAGACGCTGACCTACAAGGAGGTCGCGCGCCGCGCGGGCCGTCCGCGCGCCTATCGCGCGGTCGGGAATATTTTGAACCGCTACGATTCGCGGAAGTACCGCGTCCCGTGCCACCGCGTGATACGCGCGGACGGACGGGCAGGAGGATTTCGCTGGGGGAGCAGGAAAAAACTCCAGCTGCTCAGGAAAGAAAAAGCCACACTCTAGGATGCGGCTTTTTCCGCCACTTTTTTGAATACTGTCGGTTCGTGTTGGGCCTACGCTAACGCTTTCCAAAGAGATTCAAAAATAAGGCGTTGGGTCTGAGCTATCCCTGCGTCTTCAATAACCACGCCGATGGGCTTACCGCCGGGACCGAGGGAAATCATCGCCACCTTCTTTCCGTAAATGATGGTATAGGCCGGCACACCGCTTTTGTCGCTAAGCCATTTTCTTTCATCTAGGCCGCGGAGTTCTCCGCCGCCGCCGATGGCTATAACTTTCGCCCGAATTCCGGCTTTAATTCTGCGGTCAGAGAAACTGCCAAAGTTAAAGTAAAGATGCTCCCGAATATTTGCCGCCGAGTATACATAATACTCTTTATCTTTTTCAGTCGACATGGTTTTAAGGACATCTTCTAAGATGAACGCGGCGCCGGAGTGCCCCTCGTAAATGCAAATAACGGGTTGATGATGTGATATGCCATACAGTGTTTTAAGTTCTGGCAGCGTTCTGGTCAATTCCTTGCGGATAGAAACTAGGCGACGGCGCTCGTTTTTGAAGAGAACCTCTAACATTTCCGGGTTTTGGGCGACAAACCGCCGCTCGCGTTTCTTTTGAGAACGAACTACAAGGCCTTTATCGGCTAGTCTCTTTAGCGCCTCATAAACGGTCCCGCGATTAATTTCGGTTACGCTGGCAAGGCCGCGGATGGAGGCCGGTCCATGTTTCAAGAGGGCATGGTAGATATTCGATTCGGTCGGCGTAAATCCGAGTTTTGCCAGAAGGTTTATGTCCTTATTCATATTTTGACTTTTATTTTTGACCATTTTACCTACCACCTTACCTTGAAATAACAATGTGTCAATTGGAAGTTTGACAAACTATTTGACAACACAATTTTTGGAAAAGAGTGGCGCCGAGAGGTATATCTCGGCGCCGTACCGTCTCCTTCTCCTTTTAGCCCACCTTCTTATAAAAGGAAGGTGATGGAAAACTTGGGAGGAACTACGCGGCGTTGGTCCCAAACCAATCCCCGCCATATCTGCGCCTCTGGTTCGGGGAAAATGGGATGGTAACAGCATGCTACATCCGCACGGACGTGATGCATCTCGAAAGTCATGAAGACGCGGCATTCTTCCGGGAAGCCATGGCCGACGAGTGATGCTTCTACCGCTCCCACGAACTTCATGAATTCCTGGTGAGTGGCCTGCCAGAGCACTGGAGGGCGCGGGAACTCCCCGCGCTTCACTGCAGAGCTGTCTGTTCGAACCGCCCCACCAACCGATGCGCAAACACTTCCCCTGAATTCGTAGAGCGAGAAATCAAAGGAACCGAATGTGCACTGGAGGTGAAGTTCAGCATCTCGGTCGTTGGGCTCGTTAAGGCGTTCCTCGACCTTCGCCCCCGCCTTTTCGAAGAGTGTCTTGGCTCTAGCGAAGTTAAACGACTGATAGTCTCTCGCAAAATAGAGATCGCAGAAAGAGATGCGTGCTTGGTCACTAACCTTCTCGACTCCGTGGATGGGAAGGTACGTTGAGATGAAGTCCAGCGTACTGCCCCACGCC
>Ga0154971_101_pt1 | contig 6634 bp, 6 predicted proteins | sample RifCSPhighO2_01_FD_105939 | JGI IMG/M metagenome (GOLD analysis project Ga0154971, IMG submission 105939) | Candidatus Liptonbacteria bacterium RIFCSPHIGHO2_01_FULL_56_18b
CGGCCGCCGGGTGAGCGTCGGCAGCTTCGACAGGCGCGGCTGGAGGGTCTACGACTACGACTGCCGCCCGCCCTGGGCCGGCGACGCCGGCCTGCGCGTCTGCCTCCACTGGAAGTTCGACATTGCGGCTTGAGGACTTGAAGTCCTTGAGCCCTTGAATCAGTTGTCCCTGTGCGTATGTATGCGCGCAGGGACAATTTCGTTTTGATTTACTATGCTTCATACAATGAAAGCTGTTTCCTTTAGGCGCAGCGACTACGAAACAGGAAAGGACTGGCGATCTTGCTTGAGCCAGTCCTTTGTATACTGCGGAGCGCTGGGTTATGCGGCTCCCTGCAGAATGAGCGGAGAAATGATGATCATGCGGAGGTCGAACGCGCTGCCTTTTTGGCCGACCTCACTGCTGACGGCCTCGCGGTGCTCGCCGCATGCGAGCCCGGCCCATTCCGTGACGCCGGAGCGCTTCCCGGGATTTACGGCATGGATGTACCACATCGCCGTTTTCGTGCATTTGTCGCAGTAGAGCATAGATCGCCTCCCCCAGCGGGGACAGCTGACGGGTGGTCACCGCGAACGGTTCCCAGTATTTACACTGTAGGATTTGGACAGAAAACGATGGGAGGGTGCCGAGCGTGTGTTGTGGATAACTCCAATTGACGTCCTGGAGAATCTTCGCTAAGAAGAAACCAGTCCGGCCTCCTGTCGCACTCCCGAATCCAGAAGTCTGGAGCCGTCGGCGCCGTGAATAGCCCGGCACGCGGTATGAGGTGCGATGGTCGCCGCACGTAATGGCCACAACTTCCGATAAGTTGTGGCCCTCCTTCGTTACGGGCTCTCAGCAACTGTACCGTAGACCGCAGAGCCGGTGCTTGGGGGGTTGCGGCACGAGAGGTAATCATAGATCTCCTTGCGAGGCCTCTGCGTACTCCTCCTATCATTGCATACCTCCGGAGCGGGTCAATTACGCAAGTTTTTGCGCTTCTTCGCAGATCATCTTGGGCTCGCCATTCCTCCATGACATATGCCCACGCACCACCACTACGGCGTTCTCCTGCCAGACCGGCAGGGTCTTCGTGAGAGTGCTGTTGAAAACCACGATCTCTAGCGGCTGGGAGGAAAGATCCTCTACTTTTGCGAAAAGCATGGGCTGGCCGGTTTTGGTAAGGATCTTCTGGATCTTTGATATCAGGCCGGCGATCCTGAAATTCAGCCGTTCGTTCTTGACGAGCCGCGCTTCGTTGATTGGCTTCACCTGCGCGTTCTTGATCTTCTCGGCGTGCGAGTAGAGCGGGTGGTCGGAAAGGTAGATGCCGAGGAGCTCTTTTTCCCACGCGAGCTTTTCCTGCGCCGTGGCCGGCGGCGTCGGTTTGAGGCGGATCGCTGCGCTCGGCGCGCCGTCGCCGAAGAGCGAGTGGTGGTTCTGCGGCGCGCTCTTCTTCATGATTGAGCTCACGCGGAGGAGCTCATCCACGTTGTGGAGCGCCTGGTTGCGTTCCACGCCCAAGGAATCCAGGGCGCCGCTCTTGACCAAGCTCTCCAAGGATTTCTTATTGAGGTCCTTATGCTGTACGCGGCTCAAAAAGTCGTTCAGGTCTTTGAACGGGCCGCGGTGGACGCGCTCCTCGATGATGTTCCGCGTGATCTGCTCGCCGACATTTTTTATCGCGAGGAGGCCGAAGCGTATCTTTTCTCCCTCCGGCGTGAAGTTGACGAAGCTCTTGTTGATGTCCGGCGGAAGCACTTCGAGCTTGCTCTGCTTCGCCTCGTGGACAAGGAACGCGATACGGTCGATGTCGTTCATCTCCGCATTGAGGAGGCTCGCCATGAATTCCTCGGCGTAATGCGTCTTGAGGTATGCGGTGCGGTAGCCGATCAAGGCGTAACAGGCGGCGTGGCTCTTGTTGAAGCCGTAGCGGGCGAACGGCGGGAAAAGTTCCCAGATCTTCTCCGCCGTCTTTTTGTCGATGCCGTTCCTGGCCATGCCGCTTAAGAGCTTCTCCTTTTGCTCGTCGAGGAGCGATTTTATCTTCTTGCCGATCGCTTTCCGAAGGGTATCGGCTTCTGGCAGGGTGTATCCCGCAAGGTTGCGCGCGATCTGCATCATTTGTTCCTGGTAGACGCCGATGCCGTACGTGCTCGTGAGGATTGATTCGAGCTGCGGATGGAGGTACGTGATCTTTTCCTCGCCGCGTTTGCGCTTGATGAACGAGGGGATAAGTTCCATCGGGCCCGGCCGGAACAGCGCGACCAGGGCGATGAGGTCCTCGAGTTGGGTGGGCTTGATCTCTTTCATATAGCGGCGCATGCCGGACGACTCGAACTGGAATACGCCGGTCGTATCGCCCGTCTGGAGGAGCTTGAACGTCGCCTTGTCGTCGAGCGGCAGTTCCGAGATCTTCACGTCTTCGCCTTTCGTTTCTTTCACGAGCCGCACCGTGTCTTCGATGATGGTGAGGTTCTTGAGGCCGAGGAGGTCGATCTTGAGGAGCCCCAGGTCCTCGATCGAGTGCATCTCGAATTGCGTGATGATATTGGCCTTATCCTGCGGGGCGAGTTGCAGCGGGACGTATTCGGCAATGGGGCTCTCAGATATCACAGTGCCGCAGGCGTGCACCGAGGCGTGCCTGGCAACCCCTTCGAGGTGTTTCGCGGCCTCGAGGACCCGTTTTGCGTCATCCTCGGCCTCGTACAGGTCCTTGAGTTCAGGGACTTTTTTCAAGGCATCCCGCACGTTCATATTGAAAGGAATGAGTTTGGCGATGCGGTCGCAGAACGGGTAGCTTATGCCCATCGCGCGGCCCGCGTCCCGCACCGCTGCGCGCGCGGCCATGGTCCCGAACGTAATGATCTGCGCCACGCGGTCTTCCCCGTATTTCTCCCGCGCATAGGCGAGCACCTCGTCCCGCCGTGTGTCGGCGAAGTCAATGTCGATGTCCGGCATCTGGATGCGTTCGGGGTTGAGGAAGCGCTCGAACAGAAGCCCGTACTGCAGAGGGTTGATGTCCGTGATGCCCAGCACGTAGGAGATGATGCTCCCTGCGGCAGAGCCGCGGCCGGGTCCCACCGCGATGCCGTGCGCTTTTGCCCAGCTCGTGAGGTCCTGCACGATAAGGAAGTAGTCGGCAAACCCGGTTTTCTCGATGATGCCGAATTCGTACGCGAGGCGGTCCAACACTTCGGGCGTTTGCTTGTTCTTGGGGAAGCGCGCCTCGAGCCGCGCGTCTATGAGTTCGTGCAGGTACGCGTCAGAGGTTTTCCCCTCCGGCTTCGGGAAGCGCGGGAGGTGGATAGCGCCGAGCGTGAGCTCCACATTGCAGCGCTCCGCGATCAGAGCGGTGTTCCCGACCGCTTCGGGGATGTCCTTGAATTTTTCCTCCATCTGCTCGGGCGAGGTCATGGAAAAATCGTCTTCCTTGAGCGTGAGGCGGTCGTCGTCCGAGAGGCGGCTGCCGGTCTGCACCGCGAGGAGGATGTCGTGATACTCCGCGTCCTCCGGCCGCGCGTAGTGAATGTCTTGGGTCGCGACCATGGGGATGCCGGTCTCGCGCGAGAGCCTGATGATCGGGCCGCGCGCTTTTACGGAATCGGAGATGTTCGGGTGGTCGCCGATCTCGAGGAAAAAGTTTTCCTCGCCGAAGATCTCCCGGTACTCGAGCGCGATCCGTTTCGCTTCTTCGGATCTGCCCGCGAGGAGCGCTTGGTTCACTTCTCCGCCCAAGCACGCGGAGAGGCCGATCAGTCCCTCGCGGAATTCCCGGAGAATCTCTTTGTCGATGCGCGGCTTGTAGTAAAATCCTTCGAGATGCGCCTTGGTGATGAGCTTGATCAGGTTGTGCCAGCCGGTATTGTCTTTCGCGAGGAGGATGAGGTGGTAGTATCGTTCGCTTGCTTCTTTGCTGAACCGGTCGCGCGGCGCGACGTACGTTTCAACGCCCAGGATCGGCTTCACGCCCGCCTGCTTCGCCTTTTTATAAAACTCTACGGCGCCGTAGAGTACGCCGTGGTCGGTCAGGGCAAGCGCGTCCATCCCCAACTCCTTCGTGCGCGCGAGAAGCGTGTCAATTTTCGCCAATCCGTCGAGCAGCGAATAGTGGGAGTGCGTATGGAGATGGACGAACTTTGGCATAAAGGGGCATCGTGCTTAACCGCTTCAATTGTACACGAGATTTTTCGTGCGTGGCAATGGGCTTTATCCCCTCATTTACAAATTTTTTCTATTTCAGTAGAATAACAGCGCGAATCTATGGCATTGTGCCATCGCCGCCTTAGCTCAACGGCAGAGCAACTCTTTTGTAAAGAGTAGGTTCTCGGTTCAAATCCGAGAGGCGGCTCGCCGGAGTAGTTCAGCGGCAGAACAAATCCATGGTAAGGATTAGACGGGAGTTCGATTCTCCCCTCCGGCTCACTAGATTTTCTTAGCGAGCAGTCGAGCCTAGAAAATCTTGTGCCCCGCCGCAGGCGGGGCGTAAGAAATTCTAACCTGCGGCAAGAATTTCTAGACGTGCCCCGCCGCAGGCGGGGCGTAAGAAATTCTGATGTATTACGTCTACATCCTGCAATCGAATAGGACGAAAAAGTATTATGTTGGCTACACTCATGATCTTGAAACAAGATTGAGATATCACAATAGCGGCAGGACGGTTTCTTTTAAAAAGCACATTCCACTTGAAATTGTCAGAGTTGAAGAGTATCCTCTCTACGAGGAAGCGAGACGTCGAGAGCGGGAGATAAAGAGATACAAGTCCGGCGAAGCGTTCAAAAGATTATTAAATTCATAATCCCGCTTTCGGCGGAGTACGTAAACTTTACTAGCGAGCGAGAGTGAGCTATTGTAAAGTTCAATGTCTGTCTCGCAGGATGCGGGATAAACGTTAAGGTAATCCGCGCCGTTGGCGGGATGCTAAAATTTTCTAACTCATTTTATTCGTAACAAAATTTAAGCATGGCAAAGGCAAAATACTCGGAAAATCTGATAGGGCTGCGGTGTGCGGTGTGCAAGCGCCGGAATTATTACACGCGGAAGAACAAAAAAACCGTGGAGCGGAAGCTTGAGTTCAAAAAGTTCTGCGAGTGGTGTCGAAAGCACACCGCGCACAAGGAAGTGAAGATCGCGGGGAAATGATCGGATTTTGTTGGTGAGTCGGCGAACCTGGAGCATCCATCATCCCGGCTGTGGCGGGATTACACTTCTCTCGCCTTTTGATAAAATAGTAAGCATGGGAGCTTAGGTAAGTGGTATACCGGGCGTCTCCAAAACGCCGATCGGAGGTTCGATTCCTCCAGCTCCCGCACTCAATTTTTCTTAGCGAGGTACGAGCTTAGAAAAATGAGTGCTCCGATCGAAGCATCGGAGCAGATCGTATCGAGCGAAGCGAGCATCGGAGCAAATGACATTGTCCACTTGCCCTTGAGCGAAGCCGAAAGGTCGAAGGACCGCCTCTGGCGAGGCGGTTGTGCGACCGCGACGCTTTATGAAAGACGGCAAATTTAGTAGAATAGAATGACTTTATGAAGCTCGGTATCATCTTACAATCCAACAAAGCAGAGCACGCGTGGAATACTTTCCGCCTCGGAATCACAGCGCTCAAGGCAAGCCATCAAGTTGAAATCTTTTTAATGAGCGAAGGTTCGGAACTTGATACCATTCCTGACAGCAAAGAATTCGACATTTCCGCGAAAGTAACGGAATTCAAAGAATTAAAAGGGGAAATTTATGCGTGCGGCACTTGTCTGAAATTGCGCGGCAAGGAAGAAAGCAAGATTTGCCCCATTTCCACAATGTCCGACTTGCTCAAAATGGTCGAGGGTTCGGACAAAGTTTTAGTTTTTGGCTGATATGAAAAAAATTATTTTCAGCACAATTGGCATAATAGCGTTGTCGTTTTTTACTAGCGGTATTGTTTTTGCCCAGGGGATGACGGGGAATAACGGAACTGTTTCAGATGGTCATACCGCCCGTGAAGAAGCCGAAGGAAAAGCAGCTTGGGAAAAACTCCAAATCAAAGAACTGACATGTAAGGATTTATCCGACGACAATTTCGGAACGCTCGGCGAATATTTTATGGGCCAAATGATGGGCGACTCCCACGAGGCGATGAACAATATGATGGTTCAGATGATGGGTGAACAAGGCGAGGAACAGATGCATGTGGTCATGGGCAAGCGTCTTTCCGGGTGCGATACCTCTGCGGCGTTTCCGGCCGTAAGCGGCGGCTGGATGCCGATGATGAATATGATGTGGGGAGGTTGGTCGTCTCCCTTTGGCAATAATTCAACAAACAACATGATGAACTTTGGATTTGGCTCTTTTGGCTGGATTTTTATGATCCTCTGGTGGGCCTTGATAATCGCTGGGATTGCTGCGCTTATCAAGTGGTTTACGGGTCAATCTCGCAATACGCACGGTCACGGAAAGTCAGCGCTTGATATTTTGAAAGAGCGGTACGCAAAGGGTGAAATCGACAAAAAGGAATTTGAGGACAGGAAAAAAGATTTAGCGTAATCCAAACCATAACTCGATCCTTTTACAGTCCACGCCTTAAAGCCGAGATTTTGGACACTTTTTGAGATAAGGGTATTAGGGCGACCGACCCGGTTCAATAGATTCGTTCTCGCAAAACCAGAACGCGCCGCA